>ERZ837487.15-NODE-15-length-229762-cov-11.492144_pt1 | contig 229762 bp, 221 predicted proteins | sample MGYA00519911_ERZ837487 | MGnify/ENA primary metagenome ERZ837487 (study PRJEB31850, sample SAMEA3708818) | human gut metagenome | biome: human gut; feature: human-associated habitat; material: faeces | place: China | collected 2014 ... | reverse complement strand
ATTTAGCGTTAGCTAAATTTCAATCCCCGACCGACACTCCGCTAAACCATAATTTTCCAATATTAAAAAACAGAAGCAAAAATTTTTATTTATCTCTTGACTTAAAGTCAGCTTTAAGCATTATAATACTGATAAAGAAGTGATAATTTTATATCACTGTAAAATAATACTTTTATTTTAAACTTGGAGGTATGATTATGGCTGTAAAACAAACCGCAGGCAGAGATTCGCTCGGAAAATTTGCACCTAAATTTGCAGAACTTAATGACGATGTACTTTTCGGTGAAGTATGGTCAAGAGAAGATAAACTTTCACTTCGTGACCGCTCACTCGTAACAGTAACCGCACTTATGGCACAGGGACTTATCGACTCATCCTTTAAATATCACCTTATGTCAGCAAAAAAGAACGGTATTACAAAAACGGAAATTGCTGAAATTCTCACACACGCCGCATTCTATGCCGGCTGGCCAAAGGCTTGGGCAGCATTCAGAATGGCTACCGAAGTATGGGCTGATGATGCGGAAGATTTGAGCGAAAAGGAAAAATATCAGCAGTCAATTCTTTTCCCGATTGGCGCACCTAATGACGCATTTGCAAAATATTTTATCGGTCAGAGCTATCTTGCACCGTTGTCTACAGCACAGGTTGGTATTCATAATGTAACTTTCGAGCCGAAGTGCCGTAATAATTGGCATATTCATAATGCTGAAAATGGCGGCGGACAGATACTTGTTTGCGTAGGCGGCAGAGGATATTATCAGGAATGGGGCAAAGAGGCTGTTGAGTTAAACCCGGGTGATGTAATAAATATTCCTACAGGCATTAAGCATTGGCACGGTGCGGCACCCGACAGTTGGTTCTCACACCTTGCAGTAGAAGTTCCGGGTACAAATACATCAAACGAATGGCTTGAACCTGTAAGTGATGAAGATTATTCTAAATTAAAATAATTATTATTTAATTAATGCTTAGCAAACTGCTTTATCAAGCAATTAAAACCGTTTTACTAAGAATCTAAAAAACCGATAAGCTGAAAATCGCTTATCGGTTTTGCTTTTGTTATTATATTTTCCAAATAAAATTATCTCAATCGCTTGAAAAAACTTTTGAGAAGTTCGGCGCACTCTTCCTGCATAATACCGCCTTTATAATTCGGCTTGAAATTATACGGCATTTCAAAAAGATTTGTTATAGTACCGCAAGAACCGTTTTTGAAATCGTACGCACCGAAATACACATTCGGAATATGAGCGTTTATAATTGCGCCTGCACACATCGGACAAGGCTCAAGGGTTACATATATATCGCAGTTCCAAAGCCGCCAACCGCCGAGCGCCTTACAGGCATTGTTAATTGCGTCGGTTTCTGCGTGTAAAAGTGCGTTCTTTTCTTTTTCTCGTCTGTTCCTGCCTGTAGCAACGATTTCGCCATTACGCACAATCACCGCACCGACAGGCACTTCGTCATCTTGAAAAGCCTCTCTTGCAAGCTCAAGCGCCTTTTCCATATACTTTATATTAAATTCACTCATAGCGCTACAGAAGCAATGATAGTTTCAAGAATCAAGATAACAACTATTGTAGCTGTACCTGCACTTGTAAAGAAACATTTTATCTTTTCTTTAAGTGAGAGAGAAACAACATTCGAGGTGTCGCTTATGCTAAGGAAATTTTTATCCTTTTTCATTATATAAAGGAAAGCCAAAACGCCGAACACAAGCATTGCGGTAAATATTGAATAGTATATTATATAGAAAGAACGGGTGGTAACAATGTTCTGACTTTGCAAAATATCCATAATTACCGAGTAGAGGTTATTTATAAAATGAATAATTATTGACGGAATAATTGAGTTTGCCTTGCAGTCAATATAAGCAAAAATAAGTCCGAGTATAAACGCAAACGGAATCTGAATAATATTTCCGTGCATTGCGCCGAACATAACGGCAGATACAATTATTGCAAATGAATTTCCGTATTTTCTAAGCGAACCCATTAAAATACCTCGAAAAGCAAATTCCTCGGCAAATGCAGGGGTAACGGCTATGGCAACAACATATAAAATATTTTCAAATACAGACCTTGATGACATATCCATATTCAGACTGTATTCAATGCCGATTAACGAAAAGTTGGAACTTACAAGGTCGGCGGCAACATTTGAAACCATTGAAACGCCCATACCCATAAGTACGAGGGCGATAAGCATACCGGGTTTTACGGATTTAACCGACAGGCAGTCTGAAATATGCGTTTTGCTTAGTTTTAAATATATCAGTCCGGTGATTGTCGCCGAGGCGGCTGCTGCGAAAATCTGCATATAATAAAAAACAGGGCCGGAAGTCAATTTGCTCATTATATACTGCGTTAAAGTTTCGGTATCGAAATTAGAAATATCCGTATTCAGCATCGTAGACACAGTTAATAAAAATGTTATACCGACTACAATGATATTCATTGATAAAAAATAAGTAAGAATATAAAAGCCCAATCCGCTTGATTTTTTTTGCAAAGTCTTTAAATCGTGCGCTTTTTTGATTTCCTGCGGACTTTGCATATGATTTTGATAATAAGGATAGGGCTGATAATTTGCGTATTGCATTTTCATCACTCCAATGGTATAATTTTAGCATAGTAACACATATATTTCAAGAAATATTTTCCGATAATGAAAAAATAATGAAAAATCCCTTGACTTTTCAGGTAATCGGTTATATAATGTGTAAGTACAATAAAGCAAAGCAGAAATGCTTTCACCTGTGGGGTGTCGTCTGCACGGGTCAATACCTTAAACATAATAGTTTATTTGTATTGCAATGCGGACGGTGTATTTCTGTCCGCATTATTTTTTGAAAAGGTACTTTGGAGGTGCTTAACCATCAGCAAGAAAGATATTCAGATTAACGAGGAAATCCGTGATAAAGAGCTTAGAGTAATCAGCTCGGACGGAAAGCAGCTCGGTATTATGTCATCAAAGGAAGCTCTCGCACTTGCAGAACAAAAAAATCTTGACCTTGTTAAGATTGCTCCGCAGAGCGTTCCGCCTGTATGTAAAATTATGGACTACGGCAAATACCGTTTTGAGCAGGCTAAAAGGGAAAAGGAAGCAAGAAAAAATCAGCATGTTGTTGATATTAAGGAAGTTAGACTCTCTTTAAACATTGATACACACGACTTCAACACCAAGCTTAACAACGCTGTTAAGTTTATTAAGCACGGCGATAAAGTTAAGGTATCTATCCGTTTTAGAGGAAGAGAAATGGGACATCCTGAAATCGGTCTTGAAACTATGAACCGCTTTGCTGAAGCTTGTGCAGAGTTTGCCTCGGTAGAAAAGCCTGCAAAGCTTGAAGGTCGCAATATGCTTATGTTTCTTGCACCAAAGTCCAATAAGTAATCACAGCTAAGGAGGATATTTATTATGCCTAAAATTAAAACTCACAGTGGTGCTAAAAAGCGTTTTAAACTTTCTAAGAACGGTAATGTAATCCGTGCACACGCAAACAAGAGCCACATTCTTAACAAGAAAACAACAAAGCGTAAGAGAGGTTTACGCCAGACTGCTGTTACAGACAAGACAAATGTAGCTCAGATCAAGCGTTTAATTCCTTATAAATAATTTATCGCTTGTACTGCTTTTTATTTAAATAATAATCGGAGGTAATATATAATGGCACGTGTAAAGGGTGCGATGATGACTCGCAAAAGAAGAAAAAAGGTATTAAAGCTTGCCAAGGGCTACTGGGGTTCTAAATCAAGACATTTCAAAATGGCTAAACAGGCTGTTATGAAGTCTGGCAACTATGCATATATCGGCCGTAAGCAGAGAAAGAGAGATTTCCGTCGTCTTTGGATTACTCGTATTTCTGCAGCTTGCAAGGCAAACGGCACAAACTATTCAACATTTATGAATGGTCTTAAAAAGGCCGGCATTACATTGAACCGTAAGATGCTTTCAGAGATTGCTATTGCTGATCCTAAGGCTTTTACAGCTCTTGTTGAGCAGGCTAAAAACGCTTAATTTAAACTGTAATTGCGTTTGGGTAACACCAAACGCAATTGGCATTTTAGGAGAAAAAAGATGCTGTTTGTTACAAGCAAAGACAATTCTAATGTAAAAAAAGCCGTAAAACTCAAGTCAAGTGCAAAGGAACGCCGCAAGAGCGGTCTTTTTTTAGCGGAGGGGTTAAGAATCTGTATGGACGCAGTTTTCAGCGGTGCGGAAATTCAGACATTATTTGTAACCGAAAAAGCTATGCAAAAGCACGGTGAGGACTTTGCTTTACTTGAAGAAAAAGCAAAGAATGTAATCTGTGTAAATGAAAACATTTTTGCCCTTATGAGTGATACTCAATCGCCACAGGGCTTTCTTTCGGTTATAAAAACACTTGACAAAACCAATGAGTTTGATACAATAAAGGGTGACAGTAAATATTTGGCGCTTGATAATGTGCAGGATCCAAGCAATCTCGGCACTGTTTTGCGCTCGGCAGAGGCATTTAATGTCAGCGGAGTTATACTTTCCTGTGACTGTTGCGATATTTACAATCCAAAGGTTGTAAGAGGCAGTATGGGCGCTGTGTTCAGAATACCTTTTATAATCAAAAGTTCAATTAAGGATTTCCTTAACGAAAATCCGCAGATTAATTCGTATGCTGCCGTTGTAAACAGCGACGCTGTCAGTCTTACGGATGTAAAATTTCAAACTCCGTGTGCAATCGTTGTAGGCAACGAGGGCAACGGAATAAAAGCAGAAACAGAAAAAGCCTGCCAAAACAAAATCACCATACATATGGAGGGCAAGGCAGAATCACTCAACGCATCTGTGGCTGCTGCAATACTGATGTGGGAAATGATGAAATGATTTCTGAAAATGCTCGTTACTGGATATGGATTTCAAAAGCACTCGGTTATAACAATATAAAGGTAAAGAGAATTTTTAAACTTTACAATGACATTGCCGAGTTTGTTCACGGCGGAGAAAAAGAGTGGAAACACTGCGGTATCTTTACGCCGAACGAAATGCGAAAACTTAACAACACTAAGGTTTCGGTTGCGGATGAGATATTAAGCAAATGCAACGAACTGAAATATTCGGTAATTGCGATTGACGACGAGCATTACCCGCAAAAATTAATTAATATTGATACTCCGCCTGCCGTTCTTTATGTAAACGGACAACTTCCGGAGCTTGACAACCGCCTAAGCGTTTCAATTGTTGGCACAAGGCGGGCAACAAGATACGGTACGGATAATTCATACAAATTTGCATATGCTCTTGCTAAGTACAGCGTTGTTATTATAAGCGGAGGTGCGCTCGGCGTTGACTGTGCGTCGCACCGAGGAGCACTTTCTGCAAACGGAATTACCGTATGCGTGCTTGGCTGCGGTATCAACTATAAATATCTTACCGAAAACGAGGGTATGAGAAATGCAATTGCGCAAAACGGTGCGGTTATATCCGAATATCCGCCCGATGAACCGCCGCTAAGATATAATTTTCCCGCACGCAATAGAATCATATCCGCTCTTTCGGACGGTCTTGTTGTAATGGAGGCGGGAATAAAAAGCGGTTCGCTGATTACCGCAAGAATGGCAATCGACCAGGGCAAAGAAGTTTTTGCTCTGCTCGGAAACAACAGTCCGCAGAACGAGGGCTCGAATACTCTTATAAAAAACGGGCTTGCCTGCCCTGTAACTGATTTTATGGATGTTTTGAGCGAGTTTAACTCAAACAGAGGGTTATATGTTGAGGACGAAAAACTTGATTTTGATAATATAAGCTTTACCGACCTTGAGGCAGTGCCTGTAAAAGGCAAAAAGGCTGTAAAATCAAAAAACAGCACAAATAAAAAAGATAAGGCAAAGCCTGAAAAGATTAATGCAAGCGTATCTTCCGATAAAACCTTAAAGCCCGAAAAGGCTGTAAAAGAAACTAAAAATGTCACACGCAAAAACAGCAGCGTTTCCGCTGATGTTAATAATAAAGAAAACGCAGATGTGCGGAAAAGTATTTCAGATTTGAAAGCATTGGGTTTGTCCGATGCAGCCGTAACAGTTTACGGTACTATCGACAACAAGCCTGTTCATATAGATAAAATAGTAAGCGAACTCGGTATCCCTGTATTTAAAGTGCTTACGGCCCTTACTCAACTTGAAATGAAAGGTTTGGTAACGACAATGCAGGGCAGAATGTATGTATTAAAATAAACGGAGGCAGTAAATGTCAGATTTAGTAATTGTTGAGTCACCTGCTAAGGCTAAAACAATCAAAAAATACCTCGGCGGAAATTACGAAGTAATTGCGTCTATGGGACATGTAAGAGATTTGCCTAAAACCAGACTCAGCGTTGATATAAAGAAAAAATTTGCACCAAAATACGAAATCATCAAAGGTAAAGAAAAACTTGTAGAAGAACTTAAAGAGCTCGCAGAAAAAAGCGACAAGATTTACCTCGCAACCGACCCTGATAGAGAGGGAGAGGCAATTTCTTGGCACCTTGCGTATATTCTCGGCTTGCCGCTTGATGACAACAACAGAGTTGAATTTAACGAGATTACCAAAAACGGCGTAACAAACGGTATGGCTCATCCCCGTTCTATAAATATCGACCTTGTAAATGCTCAACAGGCAAGGCGTATTCTCGACAGACTTGTAGGTTATAAGTTAAGTCCTTTCATTTCTCAAAAAATCAGAAGAGGACTTTCAGCCGGCAGAGTACAGTCTGTTGCGGTAAGAATTATTGTTGACAGAGAAGAAGAAATCAGAAAATTCAAGCCCGAAGAATATTGGACTATTGACGCTAAGTTTATTCCTAAGGGCAGCAGAAAGTCGTTTTCGGCTTCTCTTTATTCCGATGCCAACGGCAAGATAAAAATTGAAAATCAGGAACAGGCAGAAAAGATTGAACAGGATCTTGCAGATGCCGAATATATGATTACAAAAGTAAAGCACGGCACAAGAAGAAAAACCCCCGCACCGCCTTTCATCACATCAACATTGCAGCAGGAGGCGTCAAGAAAACTCGGCTTCCAGTCAAGAAGAACAATGAAAGTTGCCCAGGAGCTGTACGAAGGTGTTGACATTGAGGGAATGGGTGCAACGGGTCTTATCACATATATGAGAACCGACTCTTTAAGAATTTCAGATGTGGCAAAGGAAGAGGCGGCACAGTATATTTTAAACAGATTCGGTGAAAAATTCCTGCCGTCAAAACCGAGAGTATTTAAAACCAAGAGCAATGCACAGGACGGTCACGAGGCTATAAGACCTTCAATGCCGAGCCTTTCTCCGGAAGATGTAAAGGCAAGCCTTACCTCTGACCAGTTTAAACTGTACAATCTTATTTGGAACAGATTTATGGCGTCACAGATGTCTGATTGTATTCAGAAAACCACACAGGCTGAAATTTCGGCTAAAGAATACATTTTCAAGGCATCGGGATACTATGTTGACTTTGAGGGCTTTACAACCTTGTATGTAGAAAGCAAAGATACGGAAGAAGAAAAATCCACACAGCTCCCTCCACTTGAAAAAGATATGCCTGTAAAGTGCAAGGAGCTTAAAAAGAATCAGCACTTTACTCAGCCGCCTGCACGATACACAGAGGCATCATTAATTAAGGCGCTTGAGGAGTACGGAATCGGCAGACCGTCAACTTATGCGGCAACAATTACAACAATTACAAGCCGTGAGTATGTAAAGCGTGAGGCAAAAACTTTGTATCCGACAGAGCTTGGCGAGGTTATGACAAACCTTTTAAAAGAGCGCTTTCCGAAGATTGTAAACTATAAATTCACCGCACAAATGGAAGAAAACCTTGACGAGGTTGAGCACGGTCAGGAAGAATGGGTGGAATTGCTTGACGAATTCTACTCCGATTTTGACAAAACTCTCAAGAAAGCCAAGGAAGAGATGGAGGGTGTGAAACTCCAGCTTAAAGAAGATCAGACAGACATTATCTGCGACAAATGCGGCAGACAGATGGTTGTTAAGGTTGGCAGATACGGCAAGTTTATTGCCTGCCCGGGTTACCCCGAATGTAAGAATGTTCTTAAGTTTGTTGAAAAGACAGGCGTTAAATGCCCTAAATGCAACGGTGATGTTATTGTTAAGCATACAAAGAAAAAGCGTGTGTTCTACGGCTGTTCAAATTATCCGGAATGTGATTTTGTAAGCTGGAACGAACCCGTAAACGAAAGATGTCCGCAGTGCGGCGGTATTCTCTTTAAGAAAAAGGGCAAAAAGCCAAAGCTGTATTGCGCAACCGAGGGTTGTGGATTTGAAAAAGAGTTTGTCGAGAAAGACGGCGAATAATTTATACGACTGAAAAGGAAAGGTGAACTTTTTGGAAAAAGGTTATATCAATGTAATAGGTGCGGGTCTTGCAGGCTGTGAAGCCGCTAAACAGATCTCATCACACGGAATAAAGGTTCACCTTTATGAAATGAAACCGAAGAAAAAAACACCTGCTCATCATTCCGATTTATTTGGCGAACTTGTGTGTTCAAATTCATTAAAGGCAATGCGAACAGAAAGCGCCGCAGGACTTTTAAAGGAAGAAATGCGCAGACTTGATTCTTTTCTTATGAAATGCGCAGACAAATGCCAAGTGCCTGCCGGCGGTGCTCTTGCGGTTGACAGAGATATTTTTTCAAGACTTGTAACCGACGGAATAAGAGCCGATGAAAACATAACCGTTTTTGAAGAAGAAATCACAGAAATTCCCGATGATGCAATTACAATTATTGCTACGGGTCCGCTTACTTCGGACGCTCTTGCCAAAAAAATAATAGAGCGCTTCGGTACTTCGCTTTCTTTCTTTGATGCCGCCGCACCGATTGTGAGTGCCGAAAGCATTGATATGGATTATGCTTTCTATGCATCAAGATACGATAAAGGCAGTGGCGACGATTATATAAATTGCCCGATGAATAAAGAAGAGTACGAAACTTTTTATCAGACACTTGTAACCGCTGAAAGAGCACCTTTGCACAGCTTTGATGTAAACAATCCTAAGGTGTACGAGGGCTGTATGCCTGTTGAAGTTATGGCACAGCGTGGTGAAAACACCTTGCGATTCGGACCGATGAAACCTGTCGGTCTTGTAAATCCAAAAACGGGACACAGACCGTGGGCTGTACTGCAGTTAAGGAAAGAAAATTGCGGGGGCACAATGTATAACCTCGTCGGATTTCAGACAAATCTAAAATTCGGTGAACAGAAAAGGGTGTTTTCACTGATTCCTGCATTGCACAAAGCGGAATTTTACCGCTACGGTGTAATGCACAGGAACACATTTATTAATTCACCTAAACTGCTCAATGCCGATTTTTCTTTGAGAGAAAATGAAAACTTGTTTTTTGCAGGTCAGCTTACAGGTGTTGAGGGCTATATGGAATCGGCGGCTTCGGGAATACTTGCGGGCATAAACGCAGTGCGAAGATTAAACAGTCAAGAACCTGTGATTTTACCGACTGACACAATGCTCGGCGCTCTTGCGGGCTATATATCCGACAAATATGTGGAGAAATTCCAGCCTATGGGCGCAAATTTCGGTGTACTTCCTGCTCTCGAAAATCGTCCCCGTGACAAGCAGGAGCGAGGAAAAGCATATTCGGACAGAGCGCTTAAAAGCCTTGAGGCTTATCTTACACATATGAATTTAGAGGTGTAAAAATGAAAATTATAGTAGATGCCTTCGGCGGAGATAACGCACCGCTTGAAATAATCAAGGGTTGTGCGGAGGCTGTTGCAGAATTTGACGATTTATCAATTATTCTCACAGGCGACGAGGGTAAAATTCTTAAGGTTGCACATGACAATAATATATCTCTTGACAGAATAGAAATTCATCACTGCACAGAAGTTATTACTATGGACGACCATGCCGACGCTGTTTTGAAAACCAAGAAAGACAGTTCTATGGCAGTCGGATTTAATCTGCTCAAAAGCGGTGAGGGCGATGCGTTTGTTTCTGCAGGAAACAGCGGTGCGCTATGTATGGGTGCAACTCTTGCGGTTAAGAGAATTAAAGGCATTAAACGACCTGCATTCTCTCCCGTTATGCCGTCCGCAAACGGTTTCTTTATGCTTGTTGACGGCGGTGCAAATGTAGATTGCCGTCCCGAAATGCTCGTTCAATTTGCGGTAATGGGTTCAATTTATATGAATAAGGTTATGAAGATTGAAAATCCACGAGTTGGTCTTGCCAATGTAGGAACAGAAGACCACAAGGGAAACGAACTTTATCAGACTACATATAAACTGCTTAAAGAGAGTAATTTGAATTTCATCGGCAATGTTGAGGGCAGAGATATTCCGCAGGGAATTTGCGATGTTGTGGTATGCGACGGCTTTACAGGCAATCTTATTTTAAAAACCTATGAGGGCGTTGCAATGGTTGTTATGAACGAGATCAAGAGCTTGTTTACAGGCAGTCTTAAAGGCAAACTTTCGGCTTCGCTCGTGCTCGGCGATATAAAAAAACTTAAGAAAAAACTTGACCACAACACATACGGCGGTGCGCCTGTTTTGGGTGCATCAAAACCTGTGTTCAAGGCGCACGGCAGTGCAAAAGCCGTCACCGTTAAAAACGCAATCAGACTTTCAAGAGATTATGTGCTTGCTGATGCGATCGGTGAAATTTCAAAGGTTATTAATTCGGAGGACTGATTTAAGTGCAGGAACTTGAAAATAAAATCGGCTATAAATTTAAAGATATAAGTTTGCTCGAAGAGGCACTCACACATTCTTCTTATGCAAACGAACACAAATCAAAACATATCAAATATAACGAAAGACTTGAATTCTTAGGTGATGCGGTTCTTTCAATTGTAGTTTCTGACTACATTTTCAAAAATTGCCCCGAGCTTCCGGAGGGCGAACTTACCAAACTAAGAGCCTCGCTTGTATGCGAAAAGAGCCTTTTTGTATTTGCAAAACAACTCGGACTGGGTAAGTATCTTATTTTGAGCAAAGGCGAGCGCCACAACGGCGGTGCAGAACGCCCGTCAATACTTTCGGATGCATTTGAGGCGCTGATTGCGGCTATTTATATTGACGGCGGAATCGAGCCTGCCTCTAAGCATATTCTTAACTTTGTAATCCCTGCGATTAAGGCATCAAAGAAAAGACCCGTAAACGATTACAAAACAACTTTGCAGGAGATTATTCAGAAAAATCCCGGGGAATTGCTCGAATATGTACTCGTTGACGAATCGGGCCCCGACCACAACAAGCACTTTGTCGTAGAGGTTCACCTTAACAGCAATGTTATAGGCAAAGGCGGCGGAAAAAGCAAAAAAGAGGCTGAACAGCAGGCGGCAAGAGAAGCACTGGAGTTGATGGGTTATTAAACATTCTAATGTGGCGCTTTTTATACCGCACAACGGATGCCCTCACAAATGCACTTTCTGTAATCAAAGAAACATTGTGGGGCAAGCGTATCAGCCAAATGCCGATGATGTGACAAATGCCGTAAAAATCGCCGTAGATTCTTTAAAAGAAAATACCAAAGAGGCGGAGATTGCATTTTTCGGCGGCAGTTTTACAGCAATTGACAGAGAATATATGCTCGAACTTTTAGATGCGACCAAACCGTTTATCAACCGCTTTAAAGGTATTCGATTATCTACCCGTCCCGACTGCATTGACGATGAAATTGTAAGTCTTTTGAAAAGCTATAAAGTAACTTCAATTGAACTCGGCGCTCAATCTATGGATGATGAAGTGCTTAAACTCAATGAAAGAGGACATACGGCGGAAGATGTAAGAAATGCCTGCCGCATTATAAAAAATTACGGCATATCACTCGGACTGCAGATGATGACGGGACTGTACGGTTCTGATTTTTATAAAGACATTTATACTGCCGATGAATTTATAAAGCTCAGACCGGATACTGTAAGGATATATCCGACTGTTATTATGCAGGATACCGAACTTGCAAATCTTTATAACAGTAAAAAGTTTATTCCTTACACACTTGAGCAATCGGTAGATTTATGCTCAAAGCTCATTTTAAAATTTAAAAGCGAAAACATCCGTATTATAAGGCTCGGACTTCATTATTCCGAAAGTCTTGAAAATAACAGCCTCGGCAATAATTATCACCCTGCATTTAAAGAACTTTGCGAAAACAAAATCTTTTTTGATAAAATAACTAAACTGATTAAAAATTATCCCGACAAAGAGGTTGATTTTTTTGAGGCATATGTAAATCCTCATTCGGTTTCAAAACTTGCGGGACAGAATAAATCAAACATAATCAGACTTAACAATATGGGTTACAAGCTGAAAATCAAGACAGACCAAAGTCTTGACGAATACGAAATCTACATAAAACAGAGGTAATAAATGCGATTAAAATCACTTGAAATTCAAGGCTTTAAAACCTTTCCTGATAAAACTAAATTATCTTTTGAGCAGGGCATTACCGCTGTTGTAGGTCCGAACGGCTCAGGCAAAAGCAACATCAGTGACGCTATCCGTTGGGTGCTCGGCGAGCAATCTCCAAAGAGTTTGCGCTGTTCAAAGATGGAAGATGTTGTTTTTAACGGAACCGACAAAAGAAAAAAACTCGGCTATGCCGAAGTTTCGCTTAACATAGAAAACAAAGACAGAGTGCTGGCATTCGACGGCGACGAAATTTCAATTACTCGCCGTTATTATCGAAGCGGTGAGAGCGAATATCTCATTAACAAAGCACAGGTCAGACTAAAAGACATTAACGAGCTTTTTATGGATACAGGTCTTGGTCGTGACGGTTACTCTATGATAGGACAGGGTAAAATCGACAGCATTGTATCTTCAAAAGGCGAGGACAGACGAGAAATTTTTGAAGAGGCGGCAGGTATTTCACGCTATCGCTACAGAAAAACAGATGCGGAGCGAAAGCTGAAAAGCACGGAGGAAAACCTTTTAAGACTGCGTGACATCGTGACAGAACTCGAAGAGCGTGTAGGTCCTCTTAAAAGGCAATCGGAAAAAGCACAGGAATTTTTAAAATACTCCGAAGAAAAGCGTGGACTTGAAATAGCGCTTTGGCTGCTTACCCTTGACAAAAGTCAGGCGGCGCTTAAAACACAGGACGAAAAAATCGCTATTGCTCACGCACAATATGATGATGCCGAAAAAATGCTCGAGCAGATTCAAAAAGAGTCGGAAGAAATATATCTGAAAAACGGACAGCTTGCCGTAAAATCCGACGAAGTAAGACATCTTATTTCAGAGCTTGATGCACTCATTTCCGATATGCGTTCACAGCTTTCGGTTTCAAAGAACGATATTCTTCATAACGAAGAAAACATAAAGCGTGTTGAAAACGAAATCCAAAACGCACAGCAAAATTCACAGCTTATTTCTACTCAAATTGCGGAAAAGAACGAGAAAATCGCTGAACTTGACACAAAAATAATTGAAAAGCAGAAAGAATATACCGCACTTTCCGAAAAGCTGAATGTTATCAACCTTGATACGGGCAAGAGCGGCGACAAACTGCAACAGCTTACTTCCGAGCTTTCTATGCTTACAACGAAGTCTGCCGATGCAAGGGTAATTGATATGACGGCGGAAAGCTCGATTTCCGACCTTGAAGAAAGAATCGAAAGCCTTACAACCGCAAACAAAGACGGAATTGCAAGAGTAAACGAGCTTGAAGAAATTTCCGAAGAATACACAACAAATCTTACAAATCTGCGGGAAGAAATTACATCAATTACAAATTCAATTCAAGGACTTGAACTTAAATTGCAGTCAAAAGCACACAAGCGTGACAGCTACAAGGCTGAAAGCGACAGACTTTTGCTTGACAGCAAGGAACATATAAGAAAAATCAACTTCCTTGAAAATCTCGAACGCAACCTTGAAGGCTTTTCAAAGAGCGTTAAAGTTGTGGTAAACGCATCTAAAAGCGGAAGATTAAAAGGTGTGTGCGGCCCTGTTTCCCGAGTAATTTCCGTACCGCAAAAGTACGGCGTTGCAATTGAAACCGCACTCGGAGCGGCAATGCAAAACATTGTTACGGAAACCGAAAGCGACGCTAAATCGGCTATTGCTTATCTTAAATCATCGGACGGCGGACGAGCAACTTTTCTGCCGCTTAATACAATCAAGGCAAGAGAACTTAGAGAAAACGGACTTGAAGCAAACTATGGCTTTATCGGTGTTGCAAGCGACCTTTGCAGCTGCGATAACAAATTCAAAAATATTTTATCATCTTTGCTCGGCAAAATTGTAATTGCAGACAATCTTAACTCCGCAGTCGAGATTGCCAAAAAATATTCGTACCGTTTTAAAATCGTTACACTTGACGGACAGGTTGTAAATGCGGGCGGTTCGCTCACAGGCGGTTCGCTCAACAGAAATACAGGTTTGCTAAGCCGTGCAAGTGAAATTAAAGATTTGAAAGAACAGACAAAAGCCATTGAAGAAAAGTCTGCGCAGGCACAGAGATTGTGCAGTGAGGCGGCGCAGGATTATGCCGCCGTTGAGGCTGAATTGCTCGGTACAAGAGCAGACCTTTCAAACAAGAAACAAAGCCTTGCAAGAATGGAAGCCGAAAGCAGAGCGTGCGAAAACGAGCTTTCAAACTCAAAACTTGCTTTGCAAAATTTTGACAAACAGATTGAAGAATATACAAATAAAGTAAATATCCTGTCAGAGGACAGAAAAAATGCAGGCGAACAGCTGGCACAGCTTAACCGCAGAATTTCCGAGGCAGAAGAAAAGGTAAACAGCATTACGGGCAGTCGTGCCAAAATGATTGAGGAGCGAGAAGAAATTGCATCTCAATTACAGAATGTGCGACTTGAAATTGTAACCGCTCAAAAGGATATTGACGCACTCAATTCCGAAATCCTTTTTGCGGAAAATTCATCAAATAACTTCGGAGAAAAGCAGAGAGAACTCAATGCACAAATTGAGGACTATAAAAACAAAAATGCTTTGATTCAGAAAAACATAGACGAACTTGAGGCTCAAATAAAAGACAAGTCAGAGAGAATTGCAGAGCACAACGCAAGGATTTCAAGTATTAATTGTGAAAAAGATACTTACGAAATGAGAAGTGTTGAATTAAGAACGCTTGAGCGTGACAAAACATCGGAACGAGAGGTATCGGGCAGAGAACTTTCAAGACTTGAAGAAAGAAAAATCAACTTGCAAAATCAGTACGATAATATAATTTCCAAGCTTTGGGAAGAATATGAGTTGACCAAGCGTGAAGCGGAAGAACAGGCGATAGAAATTCCCGATTCCAATGCGGCTCAAAAACGACTTAATGAGCTAAAGCAAAAAATTAAAAATCTCGGAAATGTAAATGTATCCGCAATTGAAGAATACAAAGAGGTTTCAGAACGCTTTGAATTTATGAGCACACAGGTAAATGATGTGGAAAAGTCAAAACGAGAAATTGAGCGACTTATCACCGACCTTACCAAACAGATGAAAGAAGTGTTTGTAGAGAGTTTTGAAGAAATCAATAAAAACTTCACTTTCACATTCAAAGAACTGTTCGGCGGCGGTACCGCATCGCTTTCGCTTTCAGAGCCGGAGGATATTCTCAACAGCGGCATCGACATTATTGTACATCCGCCCGGAAAAATCGTTGTTCATCTTGACGCACTGTCGGGCGGTGAAAAAGCACTTGTTGCCATAGCGCTTTACTTTGCGATTATGAAAGTCAGACCCGCACCTTTCTGCGTTATGGACGAAATTGAGGCGGCGCTTGATGATGTAAATGTTGACCGCTTTGCAAACTATATGAGAAATTTAACCCATACAACGCAGTTTATCTGTATTACTCACAGACGAGGCACAATGGAAGAAGCAGATGTACTGTACGGTGTTACTATGCAGGACGAGGGTGTATCCAAACTCCTTGAACTGCGTTCTACCGAGATTGCCGAAAAACTCGGCATTAAGGCTAACTAATGAAGGGATGATTTTATGGGCTTTTTTAATAAAATTAAAGAAGGTTTAAAAAAGACAAGAGATGCGGTTATCGGTCAGATTGACTCAATGCTCAAATCTTTTACCAAGATTGACGATGAACTTTTTGAAGAACTCGAAGAGTTGCTTGTAATGGGCGATGTAGGCGTACCGACTGCCGAAAAAATATGTGAAGAGCTTAAAAAGAGAGTTAAAAAAGAGGGTATTAAAAATCCTAATGAAATTCACAGACTTCTTGAAGAAACGGTTTCCGATATGTTGAGAGGCGGAGAAGAACTCGACCTTTCAACCACACCGTCTATTATCCTTGTCATAGGTGTAAACGGTGTAGGTAAAACAACCACAATCGGAAAACTTGCAAATCACCTTACAAAACAGGGCAAAAAAGTTATCCTTGCCGCAGGCGATACATTCAGAGCCGCAGCTATCGAACAGCTTGAAATTTGGGCAGACAGAAGTCACTGTGAAATAATAAAGCAGAACGAGGGCAGCGACCCTGCCGCTGTAATTTATGACGCCATTTCAGCCGCTAAGGCAAGACACGCAGATGTTATTATCTGCGATACGGCGGGCAGACTTCACAATAAAAAGCCCCTTATGGACGAGCTTGCAAAAATCAACAGAATTATAGACAGAGAACTGCCGGACGCATCGAAAGAAAAGTTACTTGTACTTGATGCAACCACAGGACAGAATGCCGTTAATCAGGCTGAGCAGTTCAGCCTTGCAACAGGCATTACGGGTATTGTTCTTACAAAACTTGACGGTACAGCCAAGGGCGGCGTTGTACTTGCAATCAAAGAGGGACTCGGTATTCCTGTTAAATACATCGGCGTAGGTGAGCAGATAGACGATTTACAGCCGTTTGATGCAGAGGACTTTGCAAAGGCTCTCTTTGCGCAGAATTAAGAGGTGCGGTATGAAATTTATCATTGCAACCAATAACGCAAAAAAATTAAAAGAACTTGAAAGAATTTTAAAGCCCCTCGGCATAGATGCGGTTTCCGCAAAAGAGGCAGGTGTAAACCTCGGCGAAGTTGAGGAAACAGGTACAACCTTTGCCGAAAACGCTTTTATAAAAGCAAATGCCGCTTTCAAAGCAACGGGTATGCCTGCCATAGCCGACGATTCAGGGTTATCGGTTGACGCACTTGACGGCAGACCGGGTGTGTATTCCGCAAGATACTGCGGAGAAAATGCCACTGACGAAGAAAAGTACACTAAATTGTTAGAAGAAATGCAGGGTGTACCAGATGAAAAGAGAACAGCGCATTTTACATCAGCAATCTGCTGTATTTTATCCGACAAAGAAAAAATTGAAGTTGACGGCATATGCAACGGTACAATTTCTCATACTCCGAACGGCAACGGCGGTTTTGGATATGACCCGATTTTTGACTGCAACGGAAAAAGCTTTGCCGAACTTACAGCCGAAGAAAAAGACAAAATCAGCCACAGAGGAATTGCTTTACGCAAGTTACAGGCTGAACTGAAAAACAGATTTGACAAATAATTTATATAAATTTCAGAAAGGAGCAGTTAAATGCTCACAAGTAAACAGCGTGCATACCTTCGTGGTCTTGCAAATCCTATTGAAACTATCCTTATGATCGGTAAGGGTGAAATCACAGATAACATTGTAAAGCAGGCAGACGATGCACTCAAGGCAAGAGAACTTATAAAGGGCAAAGTGCTTGAGAACAGCGGTTATTCTTCAAGAGAAGCTGCCGAACTTATCGCCGAAAAATGCGGTGCGGAAGTTGTACAGGTTATCGGTTCAAAATTTGTTCTCTATAAAAAGAATGAGGACGAGCCTAAAATTGTTCTCCCTAAGAACAGAAGAAAATGAGCAGAATAGGAATACTCGGCGGTACTTTTAACCCAATACACAACGGTCATATTCAAATGGCGAAGTACAGCCACGATGCCGCAAAACTCGATAAGGTTATTATTATGCCTACTTTTGTGCCGCCACATAAAGAAAGCGCAAACCTTGTTTCGTGCGAGCACAGATTTAATATGTGCCGCCTTGCAAGTGCCAAACTTCCGTATGCGGAAGTATCCGATTTTGAAATAAAATTAGAGGGCAAAAGCTACACTTACCGTACATTGCAGCTTTTAAAAAGTCAAAACGAAAACGATGATTTTTATTTTATCGTCGGCGCAGATATGTTTTTATCTATGCAAAATTGGAAAAATCCTGAAATAATTTTCAGGCTTGCTACCGTAATCGCCATTCCGAGAGATGATGACAGCGTATCCGAACTTAAAGAACATTACGATAAGGTTCTCAAAAAAATGGGTGCAAAGGCGATTATACTTAATCACTCGGTTTTAACGGTTTCGTCAACCTATGTGCGTGACAACATCGACAACGGCACGGCATTGGAAAATCTGATTGACAGCAGGGTTTTTAATTATATTAAGGAAAATAATTTATACAGGGTGTGATTTTATGAATTCAGACGAATATAAGAAACTTATAAAATCAAGAATGAGCGACTACCGCTATACGCACAGCGTAAATGTTTCTAAAGAGGCTGTAAGACTTGCCAAAAAATACGGTGCGGATACCGAAAAAGCAGCCGTTGCAGGTATACTGCACGACATTACCAAGGAAACACCTAAAGAAGAACAGTTGCAAATTATGACAGATGGTGGTATAATTTTAGATAATGTGCAGGAAAAATCGACAAAGCTGTGGCACGGTATAAGCGGAAGTGTGTATATTCGTGATATTCTTAAAATTACAGACGAAGATATTTTAAACGCAGTAAGATACCACACCACAGGCAGAGCAGGTATGTCTTTGCTTGAAAAAATAATTTTTATAGCGGATTTTACTTCTGCCGAAAGAGATTATAACGGCATAAAAACAATGCGCAAAAAGGCAGGCAAATCTCTTGAAAACGCAATGCTATACGGATTGCAGTTCACTTTAAAAGACTTGTCTAAAAGGGCAATGATAATTCACCCCGACGCCCTTGCCTGTTACAACGAAATTGTAATAAATAATTCAACGAAAGGAACAGCCAAATGAATTCTTACGAGCAATCAATTCTGACAGCTAAGGCTATAAGCAGCAAAAAAGGTCTTAACATCAAGTTAATCGAAATTGGCGATATTTCTTCGCTTGCAGACTATATGGTAATTGCGACAGGTACAAGCTCAACCCATGTAAAAGCTATTGCGGACGAGGTTGAGTATCAGCTTGACGAGGCAGGCATTTCTGTAAGTCATATCGAGGGCTACCGTTCAAATTCATGGATATTGCTTGACTATGTCGATGTTATCGTTCATATTTTTTCAGACGAGGCAAGAGAGTTTTACGACCTTGAAAGACTCTGGCAGGACGGTAAGGAAATTGACATTTCCGATATTGTTGACTAATAAATCTTGAGGAGGACTCAATTTTGAAATATAATCATAAGCCCATTGAGGGCAAATGGCAAAAAATTTGGGAAGATAAGGGCGTTTTCCACGCAGAGGACAACTCTGAAAAAGAAAAATTCTATGCTCTTATTGAGTTTCCTTATCCGTCGGGACAGGGACTTCATGTAGGTCATCCAAGACCTTATACGGCACTTGACACCGTAGCAAGAAAGCGCAGACTTCAGGGCTACAATGTACTTTATCCGATCGGCTGGGACGCATTCGGTCTTCCTACCGAAAACTACGCAATCAAAAACCATATTCATCCCGAAATCGTTACAAAGCAAAATATTGCCCGCTTTAAAAAGCAGATTCAATCACTCGGTATCTCTTTTGACTGGAGCCGTGAGATTAACACAACCGACCCTGACTACTACAAGTGGACACAGTGGATTTTCATTCAGCTTTTCAAGCATGGTCTTGCATACAAAAAAGAAATGAATGTAAACTGGTGTACTTCGTGTAAGTGCGTTCTTGCAAACGAAGAGGTTGTAAACGGCGTTTGCGAGCGCTGCGGCAGTGAGGTTGTTCATAAGGTAAAGTCACAGTGGATGCTTAAGATTACAGCTTATGCAGACAGACTTATCAATGACCTTGACCTTGTAAATTATCCTGAAAGAGTTAAAGCACAGCAGAAAAACTGGATTGGCAGAAGTACGGGCGCAGAGGTTGATTTCAAGACAACCACAGGCGACACGCTTACAATTTACACCACAAGAGCAGATACTCTTTACGGTGCAACATATATGGTAATTTCTCCGGAACACCCTCTCATTGAAAAGTGGGCAGACAAGCTATCTAATATTGACGCTATCCGTGAATATCAGGCAGCTGCGGCAAGAAAGTCCGACTTTGAAAGGACAGAGGTTGCCAAGGACAAAACAGGTGTTCTTGTTGAGGGTGTTAAGGCTATTAACCCTGTGAACAACAAGGAAATTCCTATCTTTATTTCCGACTATGTACTTGTGTCTTACGGTACGGGCGCTATTATGGCTGTTCCTGCTCACGATACCCGTGACTGGGAATTTGCAAAGAAATTCGACCTTCCTATCATTGAGGTTGTTAAGGGCGGCAATGTGCAGGAAGAGGCTTATACAGACTGTGCAACAGGCATTATGGTTAATTCGGGTATGCTTGACGGTCTTACTGTTGACGAAGCTAAGAAAAAGATTATCTCCTGGCTTGAGTCGGAGGGTAAAGGTCACTCAAAGGTAAACTACAAACTCCGTGACTGGGTATTCTCTCGTCAGCGTTATTGGGGCGAGCCAATCCCGATTGTTCACTGCGACAAGTGCGGATATGTTCCGATTGACGAAAGTGAACTCCCGCTCAGACTTCCGATGGTAGAATCATATGAGCCTACAGACAACGGCGAATCACCTCTTGCTAAGATGACAGACTGGCTTGAAACAACTTGCCCGTGCTGCGGCGGCAAGGCAATGCGTGAAACCGATACAATGCCACAGTGGGCAGGTTCGTCATGGTATTTCTTAAGATATATGGACCCGCACAATGACAAAGCACTTGCGTCAAAAGAGGCTATCAAGTATTGGTCACCTGTTGACTGGTACAACGGCGGTATGGAGCACACTACACTCCACTTGCTTTACAGCCGTTTCTGGCATAAATTCCTCTACGACATCGGCGTTGTAAATACTCCGGAGCCATACGCAAAGAGAACATCACACGGTATGATTCTCGGCGAAAACGGCGAGAAGATGAGTAAGTCAAGAGGCAATGTAGTAAATCCTGACGAAATCGTAGACGAATACGGTGCAGATACACTCCGTCTTTACGAAATGTTTATCGGCGACTTTGAAAAGGCCGCTCCTTGGAGCCAGACAAGCATCAGAGGCTGCCGCAGATTTATTGAGCGTTACTACAACCTCCAGACAATTCTTAACGATGCAGACGGCATCCGTCCGGAACTTGAATCATCATTCCACAAGGCTATCAAAAAAGTCGGCGATGACATTGAGAACATTAAGTTCAACACCGCAATCGCAACACTTATGGCACTTATCAATGATATTACTGCTACAGGCGCAATCACTAAGGAGGAACTTAGAATCTTCACAATTCTCCTTAACCCGTTTGCACCGCATGTTACAGAAGAAGTATTTGAAATGTGCAAACTCGGCGACGGTATAGTAGCAGAGCAGAAATGGCCTGAGTACGATGAGGCTAAGTGCAAAGACGAAACAATAGAAATCGTTGTACAGGTAAACGGTAAAATTAAGACAAAGCTTAACATTCCTGTTGAGTCAGAAAAGAACGCAGTTCTTGATATGGCAAAGGCAGACGCAAATGTGGCTAAAGCTATAGAGAATATGAATATCATCAAAGAAATTTATGTTCCTAATAAGCTTGTAAACCTTGTAGTTAAGCCATAATTTTTATTTTATTTATAAATTTACTTAATTTTCCCTAAATTTCTACATTTCTATTGACAATAAGAATTGTTTATTGTATAATATCAAATGCAACATATGCAAATTACCCATGCCAAATGGCAGATGGGAGGGAAGATAGATGGCAGAAATCAGACTTAAGGATAACGAATCTCTTGAGAGTGCTTTAAGAAGATTCAAAAAGCAGTGTGCAAGAGCTGGCGTTATTGCTGAGGTGCGCAAGAGAGAAGCTTATGAAAAGCCTTCTGTAAAGCGTAAAAAGAAGTCCGAAGCAGCTCGTAAGAGAAAATTCAGGTAATCAAAATAAGCGGACAGTTTTTACTGTCCGCTTTTTGTCATTTTATCAGGAAATTTGGTGAATAAAAATGAAAAAAATTCTTGTTATTTTAGGACCTAACCTTAATATGGTAGGAGTAAGAGAAAAAGGCATTTACGGAGAGGAAACCGCTCAAAGCATTTCCGAGCAGATTAAGGCATTTGCAAACGAGCAGGGCTTTTCTGTTGAGATTTATCAGTCAAACCACGAGGGTGACTTGATTGACAAAATTCACGCAGCAAGAGGTAATTTTGACGGCGTTGTTATAAATGCTGGCGCTCTTACACATTATAGTTATGCGCTCAGAGATGCAATAGCTTGTGTAAAGATTCCGTTTGTAGAGGTACATATGTCAAATATCCACGCAAGGGAAGAATTCAGACACACTTCTGTAATTGCACCTGTATGTGCAGGTCAGATTGCAGGCTTTGGCAAAAACAGCTACTTCCTTGCAATTACAGCTTTAAAGGACTTGATGAAGTAATGAACAGCTTGAGAACAGAAAAGTTAAGAGCTTTTATAAAATCACCCGACACCGCAGTTTTAATAAAAAATGAAATCAATGTCGGATATTTCAGCGGCTTTCACCACAGCGAGGGTGTATTTTTACTGACAAGCGACAAAGCATATTTGCTTGTGGATTTCAGATACTTTGAGGCGGCGCAGAAATTTGCCGTCGGCTGTGAGGTTGTTTGCTTTAAAAAGCTGATTGCCGATATAAGCGATATTCTAAAAATAGAGTGCGTCAATAAGATAGTTGCCGAGGCAGATAATTTTACGGTTGCAGAAAATGATTTGTATAAAGAGCATTTTTCAGAAAAAGGCATTGATTTTTATTGTGACAGTGCACTTGACAGAGCAATATCGGATATTAGAATTATCAAGGATAAAACTGAGTTTGATAAGATTTTAAAGGCCCAGCAGATTGCCGAAAAGGCTTATAATGAAATTTTAAATTACATTAAGCCGGGTGTAAGCGAAAGAAAGATTTCTGTTGAATTTGAATATCTTATGAAACAGTACGGTGCAGAAAGAGTATCGTTTGATTTGATTACAATTACGGGTAGTAAAACTTCACTTCCACATGGTGTGCCGAGTGATGATATAATCAAATCGGGAGATTTGTTTACTATGGATTTCGGTGCGGTTTATGACGGTTACCATTCCGACACAACAAGAACCGTTGCAGTTGAATTTGCTACCGATGAGCAAAAAGAAATTTACAACATTGTTTTGCAGGCACAGCTTGCAGTGCTTAAAGAAGTTAAGGCAGGAAAAACCTGCTCGCAAATTGACAAAATTGCAAGGGATATAATTACAGAAGCAGGTTACGGAGAGTGCTTTGGCCATTCAACGGGTCACGGCGTAGGACTTGAAATTCACGAGCTGCCAAATGTTTCTCCGAGGGGAGAAATAATCCTTGAAGAGGGTATGGTAATTACCGACGAACCCGGAATTTACCTGCCAAAGAAGTTCGGTGTAAGAATTGAAGATATGCTTTATGTCACCGAAAAAGGATATAATAACTTTGTATCTTTGCCAAAAGAACTAATAATTCTTTAAAATGCTTGCAATTTGTTTATTTTTTATGTATAATAGCATATGACACATAATGGCAAGGATTATTTTGCTGTAATTATGTATATTTTAGGAGGTATTACTTATGATATCAGCAGGTGATTTCAGAAACGGCGTTACATTTGAAATGGATGGTCAGGTTGTATCAATCATCGAATTCCAGCATGTAAAGCCAGGTAAGGGTGCCGCTTTCGTAAGAACAAAAATCAGAAATGTTATTACAGGTGCGGTTGTTGAAAAGACTTTTAACCCTAACGATAAATATCCTACTGCATTTATTGACAGAAAGGATATGGAGTACAGCTATTCAGACGGTGATCTTTATTACTTTATGGATACAGAAACATGGGAGCAGATCCCGATTAACAAGAGCGTTCTCGGCGACAACTTCAAGTTCGTTAAAGAGAATATGGTTTGTAAGGTTCTTTCTTACAAGGGCAGCGTATTCGGTATAGAGCCGCCTAACTTTGTAGAGCTTAAGGTTACAAAGACCGATCCCGGCTTTAAGGGTGATACAGCTACCAACGCTACAAAGCCTGCTACTCTTGAAACAGGTGCTGAGATTAAGGTTCCTCTCTTTATTGACGAGGGCGAAACAATCCAGATCGACACAAGAACCGGTGAGTATATGGGCAGAGCTTAATCGCTTTGCGGAGGAATTATTATGAATTTAACAGAAAAAATTGCTTATATTCGCGGACTTTGCGAAGGCTTAAACCTTGATGAATCAAAACCGGAAGTTAAGGTTATGAACGCAATTATCGATCTTCTTGACGATATGTCATATTCTGTAACAGATATGGAAGACCTCTATGATGAGCTTTCGGCTCAGGTTGATGAGATTGACCAGGATCTTGCAGAGGCTGAAACAGAGCTTTACGGCGAAGATGATGACTTTGACTATGATGACGATGAAGATGACGAAGAAAACGAAGACGATGTTTTTTATGAAGTGACTTGTGATGCATGCGGTCAAAAGCTTAATGTATCCGAGGATGTTCTCCTTGAGGGCGAAATTGAGTGCCCTAACTGCGGTGAACTTCTTGAGTTTGACTTCTCTGACATCTTTGACGGCGAAGAGTGTGACCCGGCTGACTGCGAGGGTTGCGGCAGCAATTGTAATTCTTCGGAAGAATAATATTAACAAAATTTACACCTCTCGTATAGAATATCGAGGGGTGTTTTTTTGCTTTTTTACAAGAGAAAGAAGATAAAATTTAAAAGGCTTAAATGTGTTCTTTTGTCGATAGTTTTAGTGCTCGTTTTAATTATAGTTTTCTGTGAACAACAGCTTGCGGAATTTAAATGCGAATACATCAGAATACAGGCGGAAATTATCTCCGTAAACTCTGTTTGCGAGGCTGTAAACAGCAGTATAAGAAGTTTTAATTATAACTATGACGATTTAGCAAAAATACAATATTCCAAAGACGGCAAAGTACAGGCAATAACAACCGATTCGTTTAAAATCAATGAGCTTAAGGCGGATATAATGCTAAGCGTACAGCAGGAAATTGCAAAAATATACGATGTGGAAATCGACATACCGCTTGGTGCTTTCACTGATATTACCGTGCTTTCAAACTACGGACCGTTGATAAATGTATCGTTTAACCTTACGGGCAGTTTTTCCTCTGAAATCGTAAGCACCTTTGAATCAGCGGGAATTAATCAGACAATTCACCATATCCGTCTTATTCTTACATCAAAAATTATGACAACATCTCTTGACTACTCGGGCAATATGACATTTTCCACCGACTTTGAAATAGCACAAAACATAATCGTCGGCACCACTCCCGCATACAACGGCAATTGGTACAAATCTGTATAATACTTGTATAAATATTAAAAACTTAAGAAAAATATTGAAAATTGCCGTAATTTGTGATACAATATTTTAGTTAATAAAATGGATTAGGAGTGCATTGTTTTGCCTGAAAACACAATACTTGGTAATGTTACCTCTGATGTTATTTCAGACCAACAGTTTGAATATATGAGATTGATTTCTCAGATTATGCAGGATAGAAAGCGTGGCGATAAGCCTGTGGCTTATATACGCACCTACGGCTGTCAGCAGAATGTTGCTGACAGTGAGAGAATTAAAGGTATGCTTGAAATAGCGGGCTTTGAATTTTCCGAAACCGTGGACGACGCCGATTTTATTCTTTTTAATACCTGCGCAATCAGAGAACACGCCGAGGACAGAGTTTTTGGAAATGTCGGTGCGTTAAAGTCTTTAAAGAGAAAACATCCGCAGATTGTCATTGCTTTGTGCGGCTGTATGATGGAGCAGGAGCATATCGCAAACAAGATGTATAAGAGCTTTCCGTTTGTAAGTCTTGTTTTCGGTACTCATTCTCTGCACCGTTTCCCACAGCTTTTGTATCATACACTTGCAGACGGCAAGCGTGTATATGAGCGTGACAATGATGACAAAAAGGTGTATGAGGGTATACCTGTCAAGCGTGACGGCACTTTCAAGGGCTGGCTTTCAATTATGTACGGCTGCAACAATTTCTGCACATACTGCATTGTGCCTTATGTAAGAGGCAGAGAACGCAGTCGTGAAAAGTCGCTTATCCTTGATGAAGCAAGACAGATGATTTCAGCAGGCTACAAAGATATTACTTTGCTTGGTCAGAATGTAAACTCTTACGGCAAAACTCTTGCCGATAAGCCTACTTTCGCTCAGCTTTTGCACGAAATTGATTCTATTGACGGCGACTATTGGCTTAGATTTATGACATCGCATCCAAAGGATTGTTCAAAAGAACTTATTGATACAATTGCTAATGGCACACATATCAGTAAACATCTGCATTTGCCTTTCCAGAGCGGTTCGGACAGAATTTTAAAAGCGATGAACAGGCATTATGACAGAAAAAAATACCTTGATATTGTAAATTATGCCAAAGAAAAAATTGACGGAGTATCGCTCACAAGCGATATTATAGTAGGTTTCCCGGGTGAAACCTATGAGGATTTCAAAGAAACACTTTCACTTATTCGTGAAGTGGAATTTACATCTTTGTTCACTTTCATTTATTCACCGAGAGTGGGCACACCTGCCGCTAAGATGGATGACCCGATTTCAGCAGAGGAAAAATCAAAATGGTTCAGAGAACTGCTTGATGTTCAGGAAGAAATCGCAGCAAAAAGGTGTGCGTCTATGGTTAATAACACCGAAAAGGTACTTATTGAATCGGAAACAGGCAAAAACGGTGAATTAAACGGCAGAACAAGTGGCAATATAATAGTGGAGCTTAAAGGCGATAAGAGCCTTATAGGCACATTTCAGAATGTTAAGATTACACAGGCGAGAAATTGGATACTCAAGGGTGAACTTGTGTAAGGAAAGGATAAAATTATGGATATTATTGAAAAGGCAAGAGAGCTTGGCAAACTTATTCAGCAGGAAGAGTCGTATATCGCTCTCCAAAAAGCGCAGGCAGACGCTGACGCAGATATGGATCTTCAGAACCTTATCGGCGATTTTAATATGAAGAGAATGTCTATCAACAACGAGGCATCTAAAAAAGATAAAGACAGCGACAAGCTCGCACTTCTTAACAGCCAGATGAGAGAGGACTACTCTAAGATTATGTCAAACAAGAATATGATTGCTTATAACGAGGCAAAAGACGCTTTTGATATGGTTGCAAACAGAGTTCTTGCCATTGTTCAGCAGTCGGCAGAGGGCGCAGACCCTGAAACAGCCGATTACTCGACATCATCATGCTCCGGAAGCTGCAGCACTTGCGGCGGTTGCGGCTGATAGATTTTCCTTGAAAGGGTGTGAAAACATTGGCAGAGTTATCTCCCATGATGAAACAATATTTTGCAATTAAAGAACAGAACAAAGACAGTATTCTTTTCTTCCGTCTGGGAGATTTCTACGAGATGTTTTACGATGACGCCAAAATTGCGTCAAAGGAGCTTGAGCTTACACTCACAGGCAGAGATTGCGGTCAGGCTGAACGGGCACCGATGTGCGGTGTACCTTTTCATAGCTGTGAGGGATATATTGCAAGACTTGTCGCCAAAGGCTACAAGGTTGCAATCTGTGAACAGACCGAAGACCCTGCCACGGCAAAAGGACTTGTAAAGCGTGATATTATAAGAGTAATTACTCCGGGTACGGTAATGGAGTCGAGTATGCTTGACGAGGGCAGAAACAACTACATTTGCTGTATGTTTTCCGAAAATAAAAAAATCGGACTTTGCTTTTGCGATATTTCAACAGGCGAGCTTTACGCAACCGAAATATCGGGCAGTGATTCGGTAAATTCTCTTACAAGTCAGCTTGCAAGTTATAATCCGAGAGAAATTTTAATAGGCGGAGATATTGTTAAAATCAAGTCTTTGCCTGCATTTATAAAATCGAAACTTTCAGCCGGAGTTGAAATGCTCCGGGATGAGAGTTTTGACAATAAACTTTGCACCGATACGGTAAATATGCAGTTTGGTGAAGAAATGCAGTGTATTGCCGATTCGCAGGTGCTTATAAACGCTATCGGCGCACTTATAAATTATTTGAAAGAAACCCAGAAAAACGGACTTGAACGCATAAATAAAATTGAGCTTTACAGCGACAAGCAGTATATGAACCTTGATTACAACACACAGCGTAATCTTGAGCTTACCGCAACAATGCTCAATAAAGAAAAACGAGGTTCGCTTTTGTGGGTGCTTGACAAAACCAAAACCGCAATGGGCAAGCGACTTATCCGTTCGTGGCTTGAACACCCGTTGCTTAATGTGTCGGCAATCAACAATCGTCAGTCTGCGGTTGAAGAACTTGTAAACAACAATATGCTAAGGCTTGATATTATGGACGCATTGAGCGGTATTTTTGATATTGAGCGACTTATGACAAGAATTGTTTACGGCTCGGCAAACGGCAGGGAGCTCCGTTCACTTGCGGCGGCTCTGCAAAAACTGCCGCAGCTTTCGGAATTGGTTGCTGACTGCAGTGCCAAATATCTTAAAAAGGTATATAAAGAAATCGACCTGCTTGAAGATATTTATAATCTGATAGATTCCGCCATAGTCGAAGAACCGCCATTCTCTGTGCGTGAGGGCGGAATGATTAAAAAAGGATACAACCCTGACCTTGATATTTTGCTTACCGATATGAACGATTCAAAAGGCATACTTGCAAGAATTGAAGCGGAGCAAAGGGAAAAGACAGGTATTCCGAAATTAAGGGTCGGCTACAATAAAGTGTTCGGTTACTATATTGAGGTAACCAATTCATACAAAGACCTTGTACCCGAAACCTACATAAGAAAGCAGACTTTAACAAACTGCGAACGCTATATCACACAGGATTTAAAGGATATTGAGGGCAGAATTTTAGGCGCAAAAGACCGTTCTGTTGCTATGGAATATACCTTGTTTGACGAAGTAAGAAAAACGGTTGCAAATAACCTTGAGAGAATACAGAAAACCGCAAAGGCTATTGCAGAGCTTGATGTTCTTGTTTCTCTTGCAAATGTTGCGGCAGACAACAGATATGTTCGCCCCGAGGTGAACCTCTCGACTGTTATAAGACTTAAAGACAGCCGACACCCCGTGGTTGAGGCACTGCTTAATGACACTCCTTTTGTTCCGAATGATGTTTACCTTGACAGTGCAGGCGAGAGAGTGGCAATAATTACAGGCCCGAATATGGCAGGTAAATCTACCTATATGCGACAGGTTGCACTCATTGTTCTTATGGCGCAAATGGGCAGTTTTGTGCCTGCGTCAAGCGCAACAATCGGTGTGGTTGACAGTATTTTTACAAGAGTAGGCGCTTCCGATGACCTCGCTTCGGGTCAATCGACTTTTATGGTTGAGATGAGCGAAGTAGCCAACATTGTTAAATCAGCAACTTCAAAGAGTTTGTTAATTCTTGATGAAATCGGCAGAGGCACATCAACCTTTGACGGTATGAGCATTGCAAGAGCAGTGCTCGAATACTGTGCCGACCGCAAAAAACTCGGTGCAAAAACATTGTTCGCTACTCACTACCACGAACTTACGGTAATGCAGGATTTGCTTGACGGAGTAAAAAATTACAGCATTGCCGTTAAAAAGCGTGGCGACGATATTACATTTTTGCGCAGAATTATACCGGGCGGCGCTGATGACAGCTTCGGTATTGAAGTTGCAAAACTTGCGGGTCTTCCAAACTCAATTATTAATCGTGCGAAAGAGATTTTAAAAGAGCTTGAGTCAGGCTCAAATGCGCCGACGGTAATTAAAGAGAAAAGTGAAGATATGCAGATGTCGCTTATATCAAATGACAATGCCGTTGTAGAGCGACTTTCGGAAGTTGATTTAAATACCTTAACTCCTATAGAAGCTATTAATCTGCTTTACGAACTCAAAGGTATGATATAATGGTATAAAGACATAAAGGCAGGTGAAAAAAATGGGTGTAATTAATGTACTTGACAAACATATAGCGGAACTTATTGCGGCAGGCGAAGTAGTTGAAAGACCGTCGTCCGTTATAAAAGAACTTGTAGAAAATTCCATTGACGCAGGTGCGAAGAACATAACCGTAGAAATCAAAAACGGCGGTACAACCTTTATGCGTGTTGCCGATGACGGTTGCGGAATTTACAGAGATGACATTAAAAAAGCGTTTCTGCGCCATGCAACAAGTAAGGTGAAAACAGCAAATGACCTTGATATGATTTCTACCCTCGGTTTCAGAGGAGAGGCGCTTGCATCTATCAGCGCAGTTTCGAGGTTACAGGTTATTACCAAGAACGAGAATGAAGAAATCGGCAGCTGCTATGAGATAGAGGGCGGAGATGAAATCTCGCTTGAGGAAGCGGGTTGCCCGACAGGCACAACCTTTGTAATCAGAGATTTGTTCTACAACATTCCCGCACGCTCAAAGTTCCTCAAAAAAGATGTTGCGGAGGGCAATGCGGTTTCTGCTCTTATGGATAAAATCGTACTCTCGCACCCCGAAGTTGCCTTTACTTTTATCAGGGACGGCAAGCAGGTTTTGCGCACTTTCGGTGACGGCAAACTTTTGTCGGCAATCTATTCCGTATTCGGCAAAGACTTTGCAAAGGGACTTATTCCCGTCGATTACACACTCGATTCCGTTACCGTAAAGGGTTATATTTCAAAGCCGATTAATTCAAGACCGAACCGAAATATGCAGAACTTCTTTATAAACGGAAGATTTGTAAAAACACGAACAGGTATGGCGGCACTCGAAGAGGCTTACAAAGGTTCGATAATGGTCGGTAAATTTCCGTCCGCTGTATTACAGCTTACCGTACCGTATGAAATTATAGATGTCAATGTTCATCCTGCAAAAATCGAAGTCCGTTTTATAAACGAAAGACCTGTTTTTGATGCAATTTACCATGCGGTAAAAACAGCCTTACAGCAAGGCGATGAAAGAAAACAGATTCATTTTAAAGAAAACACCGCTTTTAATGAAATTAAAAAGGTAAATCCGTTTAACAATGCGCAGGCAGTTTTTGCAAAAGCCGAAAATACACCTGCGGAAAAGCCCATAAAACCGATTGAACAGATTGAGCCTGTATTAAAAAATTCCGAACCTAAACCGTACAATCCGTTTGACGAACTTGATTTAAAAGACGAAAAAACAAAGCCTGTATCTATTGACAACTTAAAAATGTCCGATTCGTCAAACCCATTTGATATTTATTCAAAGCAGGCAATTAAAAGAAATTCAGAACTTGAAAATAAGAAAGCTGAATTTTCCAAGCAAAAACTTGAAAAAGCCGAGCAGTTAATTTTAAAAGCAACTCAACAGGAAGAAAGTTTACCGAAACAAGAAATCACTGTTGACGATTTAACTGCCGAAAGCACGGAAACTCCTTTAGAAACAGAAGTTTCAAAAGAAGAGGTTAAGCCTTTAAAAGAAATTTCTGAAAATAAAACAGATAATAACGATGCACTTACCGAACTGCCGAAGGAACAGACAAAACTCAGATTTTTGGGTGAGGCATTTAATACATATATAATCGTTGAAAAGAACGATAACGAAGTTTTAATAATCGACAAACATGCGGCGCACGAAAGAATAATTTACGAAAAATTGAAAGCGGATTCGGGTTCAGCAAATGTTCAATATCTGCTCACACCGATTACAGTTACGCTTGATAAAATCGACTATGATGCTGCTGTAAGCAATCTTGATATGTTTGCAAAGTGTTCGTTTGATGTAGAGGACTTCGGCAACGGCACACTGCTTGTGCGTTCTGCTCCGCAGTACCTTGCCGCAACCGAAATTGCCGACTGCATAACAGAAATGAGCGGATACATTGCAAGCGGAAAGAAAGATATTTACACCGAAAAAATGGATTGGTTCTATCACAATGTTTCGTGTCGTTCCGCAATAAAAGCAGGCAATAAAAGTACAGTTCAGGAGCTGATGGATATTGCTTGGACTTTAGAAAAAAATCCGCAGATAAAGTATTGCCCGCATGGCAGACCGATCTGCATAGTTATGACAAAGTACGAAATTGAAAAACAATTTGGCAGGTTGTGATTTTTTGAATTATCCTATCAAACTTATTTCTGTTGTCGGCCCTACGGCATCAGGCAAAACTGCGCTTGCGGTTGAGCTTGCAAAGAAATATAACGGAGAGATTATTTCCGCCGATTCAATGCAGATATACAAAGGAATGAACATAGCTACCGCTAAGCCCGATGAACAGGAAAAGCAGGGCATACCGCATTGGTTAACAGACTTCCTTCCAAGCGACAAGACTTATTCCGTTGCCGATTTTGTAAGTGACGCAGCTTCTTGTATAGAAGATATTGTGTCACGGGGGAAAATGCCGATTATAGCAGGCGGAACGGGACTTTATGTTGACTCGCTTTTAAACGGTATTTCTTTTGAAAAACAGGAAAGAAACGAAGAAATTTCTAATGAGCTTTTAGCTCTTTACGAGCAAAACGGAGTTGATTATCTGCTTGATATGCTTGCTGAATTTGACAGCGAATCAGCAGAAAATCTCAAAGAACAGCGCAATGTAAAGCGAATTATAAGAGCGATTGAGTTCTATAAAACCTCCGGCATAACAATCAGCGAGCACAACAGAAATTCAAAACTGAAAGGCTCACCGTACAATCCGATAAAAATCGGACTTAAATTTGAGGACAGGCAAAAACTTTACGACAGAATCAATCTAAGAGTTGACATAATGCTTGAAAAAGGTCTTGTCGACGAAGCAAAGCAGGTGCTCTCAAACGATTTAAGCTCCACTTCAAAAATGGCGATAGGATACAAAGAGCTTATTCCGTATTTTTCGGGTGAACGCTCGCTTGACGAATGTACGGAAATTTTAAAAAGAGAAACAAGACGATATGCCAAGCGCCAACTTACTTGGTTTAATCGTGATAAAGATATAAATTGGATATTGGTTGATAAATTCAACGGATTTGAAGATATTTTAAAATATGCCGAAACAATAATTGACAAAGGACTGTGATATATGGACAAGCTGTTGTTCAGAAGAATTTTGGTTGCAGGTCTTACCTCACTTGCAATTATTTATGTTGTTTACCTCTTACTGAGTGCTAATTTCAATGTAGTTCCTACCGAAAACGCAGAGCAGGTAACGGTAACAGACAAAATTTATTCAAACGGTTACATTATTCGTGATGAAACCTACGTCAAAAACACTTCGGGCGGAGTTGTTTCTTACAATGTAGACGACGGCGACGAGGTTAAAAAGGGCGGCAGTGTAGCAAGCGTTTTTTCTTCGGAAGAAGACGCAGTTGCCCGCACAAAAGCCGCATCTCTCGAAGACAGTATGAAGGCGCTTACAAAACTTGAGCAGACAAGGCGCTCAAATACAGAGGGAATTGAAACCGTAAACAATGACATCACAACAAATATCGAAACATTTTTGTATAACATAAATAATGCAAACATCGGCAAACTTGATTCAAATATCAATTCAATAATCAATTCTGTAAATCACTACCAGTCATTTACAGGAAAGACCTCAAGTTTTAAACCCGAAATTGCATCTTTGCAGTCACAAATAAATGAACTCAAAAAATCATCGGGTGACAGCATTGCGGACATTAAAGCTCCGAAAGCGGGTTATTTTGTTGCTAACTGCGACGGCTATGAAAACTGCTTTGATTATTCTAAAATCGGTAATCTCACACTTGACAATCTTAAAAATATGAAAAAATCAAGTGTGCCTGATAATACAATCGGCAAGGTTATCAGCAGTCTTAACTGGTACATTGCTTGCGAAATTACCGCTGACGAGGCAACAGACCTTACATTGTGGGGCGACGATGTTACGGTGGATTTTTCCGACGCATCATCAAATACGGTACCTGCCTCAATTTATAAAATTGTTCAGTACAATAACTCAGATAAAGCACTTGTGATTTTACAGTGTACATATATGGACACTACACTTTCCGAAATCCGTCAGGAGCCTGTGGAAATCGGTATGGGAAGCTACTCAGGACTTCGTGTCAGCAAGAAAGCAATTCACGATGACTATGTAGAAAAGACCACATACGACGATAAAGGCAATGAACATAAGGAAAGCAAAAAGGTTCAGGGTGTTTATGTTCTTTACGGCAGTGAAGTACAATTTAAAGAAATTTCTATCGTTTACGCGGGTAACGATTACGTTTTATGCGATTCGTCACCTACAGACGGTACATTGTTCAGCGGCGAAACCATTTCGCTGTATGATCAGATTATAACGGAAGGGGACGATTTGTATGACGGAAAGGTCATTAAGTGATGTAGAATACAACTACAAACTTATTAACGAAAGAATTGCCGAGGCAGCTGAAAAATCGGGCAGAAAAAGAGAAGACATTACTTTTCTTGCGGCAACAAAAACAGTTGACGCCGATGTAATCAATTACGCAATCTCTTTGGGACTTGACCACATCGGTGAAAACAAGGTTCAGGAATTGCTTTCAAAATACGAAAAGTATGACCTTGCACACGCATCTTTGCAGTTTATAGGTCATTTACAGACAAACAAGGTGCGTCAGATTGTTGACAAAGTAGATTTGATACAGTCGGTTGATTCTTTAAAGCTTGCGTCGGAAATTTCCAAACAGTCTTTAAAAATCGGCAAAAAAACAGACGTTCTTGTTGAAGTGAATATAGGCAGAGAAGAAAATAAATCGGGTGTTGTTCCCGAACAGCTTGATGAATTGTTGTGTCAGATAGCTGATTTGGAGGGAATTTCGGTCAAAGGACTTATGTCTATACCGCCAATTTGTGATAATACACATAAAATTTCAAAATATTTTGATAATATGCGTAATATCTTTATTGACATATCGTCAAAAAAATTAGATAATATAAGTATGACTATACTGTCAATGGGTATGTCTGCTGATTATTATGAGGCAATACTCGAAGGTGCGACTATGGTAAGAGTAGGTTCGTCACTTTTCGGTGCCAGAGATTACAGTAAATAATTCAAGGAGGAAATAATATAATGGCAGGTTTTGTGGATAAATTCAAGCGTATGTGGGATGCTCCGGATGATGAGTATCAGCAGGAGTATGACGAGTACGGTTATGCCGACGAAAACGAGGAAGAAGAGGTTGAGGAACAGCAGCCTGTAAGAGAGAGAGCAGCAGCTCCTACTTCAAAAAATAAAGTTGTTAATATTAACGCTAAGGCTAAGATTCAGGTCGGTATTTATAAGCCTGAAAGATTTGGCGAGGAAACACGCACAATCGCTGACGACCTTATCAAATCACACACAGTTGTGCTTAACCTTGAGGACACCAACAAGGATATGGCAAGAAGAATTCTTGACTTCTTAAGCGGTGTTGCTTATGCAAACGACGGTAAGATTAAGAAGGTTGCTTCAAATACATACATTATCATTCCTAATAATGTAGACCTTACCGGCGACGATTTACTTGACGAATTAGAAAACAGCGGTGTTTACTTCTGATAACGATGAGCTTTTCTGCTCCAGAATCGATGATATGACTTCGCTTTGCTTTACCCGTCAAAAACCTGTTTTCTCACAGTTTTTAACCGAGAGTCAGCAGGCACTTGCACAAAAGGTATTGCAGAGTATATACTTTGAAAATTATGTTTTCTTCGGCGGCAGTGAGAGCAGTGAAAGAAAGGTGCTCGGGGTGTTTTACGATGAACCCGAGCGGTCAGCCTTTCCTGTTTCTGCCATAGAATTCAAATACCGACCTTGCGATAAACTTACACACAGAGATTTTCTCGGCACGCTTATGTCACTCGGCATTGAGCGTGACACGGTAGGAGATATTCTGGTCGATAACGGAAGAACCGTTGTATTTGTAAAAAGCGAGCTTAAAGATTACATCGAATCGCAGATTTTTAAAGTAGGCGGAGCAGGAGTAAAAATTGTCCAACCAAATCTTAATTCTCTTCCGCAAGGAAGAGGCACAGAGGAAATGAGTCTTACGGTTTCATCTCTCCGATACGACAACATTGTCGCCGCAGTGAGCGGACTTTCGAGGGATAAAACGGCAAAACTGATTTTATCGGGAGAAACAACTCTTAACTTTGCGGTAACTCAAAATGTAAGCTGTACGGTTAAAGAGGGAGATACCTTTACAATACGGGGTAAAGGGAAATTTAAGTTAGATAAAATTTTGGGTGTAACCAAAAAAGGGCGCCATAAAATTTCAGTAATACATTTCAGATAGGAGTGCTTTAAATGATTACTATTGATGAAATTAAGAATGTTAGTTTCAGAAAAGCCGGCCGCCAGGGCTATATGGCAGAAGATGTTGATGCATTTATTGATGAAGTCATTGTAGCTTTTGAACAGTTAAAGAAAGAGAAAACTAACCTTGTACATAAAATTGATGTTCTCGCAACAAGAGTAGAACAGTATCGTGCAGATGAAGAAACAGTCAGAAACGCTCTTCTCGCATCACAGAAAGTATCTGACGCTTGCATCAGAGAGGCTAAAGAAAAGGCATCTAAGATTGTAAGAGAGGCTGAAACAAAGGCACAACAGCTTTTGGTTGATACAAACAGAATGACTGCAACAGAGAAGGAAAACTACCTTCTTCTTCAGTCAGACGCTGTAAAACTTAAGGGTGAGCTTATTGAGCTTTACAAAAAGCACATTCAGATGATTAACGACCTTCCTACAACTGCCGAATTAGAAGCAGCTAAGCAGGAACTCAACGAAAAGTATCCGACAGCACCTGTTATAGAGGAAAAGCCGCAGGAAACAGTACAGCCTGCCAAGCCTGCTGCAGTTGAAGTAAAAAAGGCTGATGCCGAAACCGCTGCCGTTTCTGACAAAACTGTAGACGAAATTCTTTCTTCGACAAATGCTGATGCAAACGAAAAAAATACAGAAAAAAAAGCACCAAAGTTCGGTCACTTAAAGTTTGGCGACAACTATGATGTTTCTGCCGAATAATTTTATAATCGGAAATTAATCGGAAATCGAAATTTAAATTATGGAGAGTGTAACCAATGTCTCAGGATTATAATTCTACACTTAATCTTCCAAAAACCGACTTTCCTATGAGAGCGGGTCTTCCTAAGAGCGAGCCTGTAACTCTTAAGGCATGGGAAGATAATAAGGTATATGAAAAGCTTATGGAGGTAAACGAGGGCAAACCGTTATTTGTACTCCACGACGGTCCTCCATATGCAAACGGCGATATTCACCTTGGCCACGCATTAAACAAAATCTTAAAGGACTTTATCGTTCGCTATAAAAATATGGCAGGCTTTAAAGCTCCTTATGTTCCGGGTTGGGATACTCACGGTCTTCCGACAGAGCTTAAAGCAAGAAAAAAAGCAGGTATCGGTAACTCTGCGGAAATTTCTATCGTTGAGCTCCGTAAAATGTGCGAAGAATTTGTTACAGGATACATTAACGATCAGCGTACACAGTTCAAAAGACTCGGTGTAATCGGTGAGTGGGACAACCCTTATATCACACTTAAGCACGAATTTGAGGCAGAGCAGATCAGAGTGTTTGCAAAAATGGCTACAAAGGGTTATATTTACAAGGGATTAAAGCCTGTTTATTGGTGCCCTGAATGTAAAACAGCTCTTGCCGAGGCTGAAATTGAGTATGCGGAAGATCCGTGCCATTCAATTTATGTAAAATTTACAGTAACAGATGACAAGGGTGTGTTCTCAAATCTCGGTCTTGACCCGTCAAAAGTTAAGTTCGTAATTTGGACAACAACAACTTGGACATTGCCTGCGAATGTAGCTATCTGCGTTGGCCCGAGATATGAGTATTCAATCATTAAAACAGGTGACGAATACCTCGTTATGGCTACAGAGCTTTATAAATCAGCTTTTGAGGCTGCCGAAATTACAGATTACGAAGTAGTTGCCACAGTTAAAGGCAGCGACCTTGAGTATATCAAGACAGCACATCCGTTCCTTGACAGAGAGTCGCTTGTTATTGTCGGTGATCATGTAACACTCGAAAGCGGTACAGGCTGCGTTCACACAGCTCCCGGTCACGGTGTTGACGACTTTAATGTTTGCCAGAATTATCCTGAAATTCCTACTATCTGCCCTGTTGACTCAAACGGCGTACTTACCGAAGAGGCAGGTCAGTTTGCGGGTCTTACAACTGATGAGGCAAACAAAAAGATTGCCGTTTATCTTGATGAAAACGGTTACCTCTTTGCATTAAAGAAGATTATTCACCAGTATCCGCACTGTTGGAGATGTAAAACTCCAATCCTTTTCAGAGCTACCGACCAGTGGTTCTGTTCTGTTGAGGACTTCAAGGATAAAGCTTGCGAGGCAATCGACAGCGTTAAGTGGATTCCTGCTTGGGGTCATGACAGAATTACAAATATGGTTAAGGAAAGAAAAGACTGGTGTATTTCCCGTCAGAGAAAATGGGGCGTACCTATTCCGATTTTCTTCTGTAAAGAATGCGGCGAGGCTCATATAGACAATGACGCAATGATGGCTGTTGCAGATTTGTTTGAAAAAGAGGGCTCAAACGCATGGTACAGCCATACAGCTGCAGAAATTTTACCTGAGGGCACAAAGTGTAAAAAGTGCGGCTGCACAGAGTTTGAAAAAGAAAAAGACATTATGGATGTTTGGTTTGACAGTGGTTCTTCACACGCAGCCGTTGTAAGCAAGCGTGATAACCTTAAGTTTCCTGCCGACCTTTACCTTGAGGGTAACGACCAGTACAGAGGTTGGTTCCAATCATCACTCCTTACATCTGTTGCAACTGAGGGTGTTGCTCCTTATAAAGCTGTTCTTACTCACGGTATGATTCTTGACGAAGAGAAGAGAAAGATGAGTAAGTCACTCGGCAACGGTATCAGTCCACAGGATGTTACCGAAAAATACGGTGCTGATGTATTAAGACTTTGGGTTTCATCAACCGACTATCAGTCAGATGTTCATATTTCTAACGAAATTTTAAAGCAGATTTCAGAGTCATACAGAAAAATCAGAAACACTGCCCGTTATATTCTCGGTAATGTTTATGACTTTAACCCTGATACAGATTCTGTTCCTGTAAATGAGCTTATGCCTATGGATAAGTGGGCAATCGTAAAACTTAACGAGCTTATTGCAAAGGTTAAGCAGGCTTATGATAACTACGAATTCCACCAGGTATATCATTCAATCAGAAACTTCTGCGTAATTGATATGTCTAACTTCTACCTTGATGTACTCAAGGACAGATTATATACAGAAAAAAGCGACAGCAAGTCAAGAAAGGCTGCACAGACTGCAATCTATATCATTCTTAACGCTATGACAAGAATGATCAGCCCGATTCTTGCATATACATCTGATGAAATTTGGAAATATATGCCTCATTCATCAAATGAGAATGCCGAAAATGTTATTTTCAATGAGATGCCAAATCAGGTTGAAATCAAAACCGATGCCGACTTTATGTCATTCTGGGACGAAATTCATCAGCTTCGTGACGATGTAAAGAAGTCACTTGAAGGTCTTATTAAAGATAAAACTATCAAGAGCTCACTTGAGGCTAAGGTTACTCTTAAGGCAAGCGGCGAAAAGCTTGAATTTCTTAAGAAAGCAGAACCCGAACTTGCGGCTGCATTCATCGTATCTGCCGTAGAAATCGCAGAAAATGACGGTGAGCTTGAGATTGCCGTTGATAAAGCAATAGGCGAAAAGTGCGAGCGTTGTTGGATTATCAGCGAAACTGTAGGTACAGACAGCGAACATCCGCATCTTTGCAAGCGTTGCTGCAGCATTTTAAAATAATCAATTAAATTTAATACTAAATCGGTGTAACAGTATTGCTGCACCGATTTAGCTTTATGGGGGAATTTTATGCCTTATATAGCCGTTGCGGTCGGAATAGTTTTGGCAATAGCAGACCAAATTATAAAGTTCTTTGTCAGCACAAATCTCAAAGAAATAGGAAGTGTGTCTGTTATTGACAATCTGCTTTCTTTTACCTATGTGGAAAACAACGGTGTGGCTTTCGGCAGTTTTGCAGGCAACAGATGGATTTTTGTAGTGCTTACAACTGCACTTATTGCCGCAATCTTAATTTATATGTTTAAAAAGAAACCAAAGAGCAAACTTTTTTATGCCTCTGTTGCGCTTGTTATCGGCGGCGGAATAGGCAATCTTATAGACAGAATTTTTTACGGCTATGTTATTGACTACATCAGTCTTTCATTCTTTCCGCCCGTATGCAATTTTGCGGATTACTGCATAACGGTCGGTACGGTCTTGCTTATGGTTTATGTACTCTTTTTTTCAGAAGTCGGTAAAAAGGAATTAAAAAATGACAAAACTTGAATTTGTTGCCGAAAACGGCAACATAAGAATAGACAAATACATTGCCGACAATGAACCGTCACTCACAAGAACTGCGGCTGCCAAACTTATTGAGCAGGGCAAAGTTTTTGTAAATGAAAATTCTGTCGGTAAAAACTATAAGCTCAAAAGCGGCGACAGAATTACTCTCGAAATTCCCGATCCCGTACCTTATGAGGCAAAACCCGAGAACATTCCTTTGGAAATTATTTACGAGGATAACGATTTGCTTGTTGTAAACAAGCCGAAAGGAATGGTCGTTCATCCGGCGGCAGGCAATTATGACGGCACACTTGTAAACGCATTGCTTTATCATTGCGGAGATTCGTTATCAGGCATAAATGGTGTTATGCGTCCCGGAATTGTCCACAGAATAGATAAAGATACAAGCGGACTTCTGATAGTTGCGAAAAATGATTTTGCACATTTTTCGCTTGCCGAGCAGATTAAGGAACATTCTTTTACAAGGGAATACGAGGCAATTGTTTACGGCAATTTAAAAGACGATGAGGGCACGGTGAATGCTCCGATAGGAAGAAGTCAGTATGACCGTAAAAAAATGTGCGTTACCGAAAAAAACAGCAAACACGCTGTCACACATTACCGTGTGATTGCAAGATACAAGGGCTACACTCATATAAAATGTATTCTTGAAACGGGACGAACACATCAGATAAGAGTGCATATGGCGTACATCGGTCACCCTGTATCGGGAGATTTGGTTTACGGAGTTAAAAACGAAAAAGTTGATTTTACAGGTCAGTGCCTGCACGCAAGAAAAATCGGCTTTGTTCATCCAAGGAGCGGCGAATACCTTGAATTTACATCGCAGTTGCCCGAATATTTCATAAATTATCTTGAAAAGCTCGATAAAATAACAAAATAATTTGCGATAAACTGAAAAAAGTCTTGCAATTTATTTTCTTTTGTGGTAATATATATAAGCATTTGAAACCGTCATACCTATGACGAGGTTCAGATGGCGGTAAAACCGTTATTTTGAAGCAGACATTCCTCTGCACTAAAAAGGTACGAATGTCAGAAAAAACAGGAGGAATTATAATGGACGCATTAAAAGCTATTGCTGCCGGTTCAGTTAAGGAAACCACACCAAAGTTTAATGTTGGTGACACAGTTAAGGTTTCTGTAAACATCCGTGAGGGCGAAAGAGAAAGAATTCAGATGTTTGAGGGCACAGTTATTGCTAAAAAGGGCAGTGGCGTTGCTGAAACATTTACTGTAAGACGCGTTGCTTACGGTGTAGGTGTTGAGAGAGTGTTCCCGCTCCATTCACCGAACGTTAAGGACGTGCAGGTAATTCGTTATGGTAAAGTTCGCAGAAGCAAGCTCTACTATCTCCGTGACAGAGTTGGTAAGGCTGCTAAGGTTAAAGAGCAGATCCGTAAGTAATTTCAAATGTAAGGAAAGGGACTTTTACAGTCCCTTTTTTACTTTACTTATTGTTAGCAGGTGGATAAATTGAGCGAAAATAAAACAAATACTAACGAAACAGAAAACAATGTTGTAAAAAACACAACAGCCGAAACACAGAATCAGAATATCGAGGTCGAGGACAGCGGAGATTACATTGCTTTCAGCAATCCCGAAAAAGACAAGCAGAAGAGCAACAAATTTGTTGCGGCAAAGGCAGACGGCGGCGCATCAAACTTTTACGATTGGGTAAAATCAATTGTATTTGCACTTGTAATAGTTATTTTCTGTCTTAACTTCTTTTTCAGGTTGGTTGATGTAAAAGGTACATCAATGGTAGAAACCCTGCAAAACGGTGATAAATTGATTGTAACCAACTTTAATTACACTCCAAAGCCGAATGACATCATAGTAATTTCTCACGGTAAGGAGTACGCCGAACCGATTGTAAAGCGTGTTATTGCTACCGCAGGTCAGACTCTTAAACTTGATTATGAAAACGACAGAATCCTTGTTGACGGTGTTGTAATTGACGAACCGTATCTTGATGTGTCAACATTCTGTAATGTTGAGGCAGATTACGAAATCCCCGAGGTTATTCCGGACGGTATGATTTTTGTAATGGGCGACAACAGAGGAGTTTCTATGGACAGCCGTGACTCAAGAATCGGTCTTATCAGCGTAGACAATGTTATAGGAAAAGCTCAATTTGTAGTTTATCCGTTTTCAGACTTTAAATATCTTTACTAAAAATTTTATTTGACCTATTGATAAAAGCTTATTTCTGTTTTATAATTGAAATAAGCTTTTATTTTTTTGGAGGATATATGAAATCTGAAAACAAAACCTCGAAAACAAAAATACAGATAAACAAAGAAAAATTACCTAACTGTATATTTGATATTTTCAAAACGGTTATTTTCCTTTTTGCAATTATAAGCGTTGTATTTACATTTTTTATAAAAGATGTCACAATCGACGGCGAATCTATGAAAGACACGCTTTTTGACGGCGACAGGGCGATACTTACAAACTTTCTTTACTCACCGCAGGTGGGAGATATTGTGGCTGTTGACGCAGACCAACAAATCGGAAAAATCATTATAAAACGAGTTATTGCAACCGAAGGACAGACAATAAAAATTGACTATGACAATAATAAAGTTATAGTTGACGGAATTGTACTTGACGAAGAATATGTTGCCTCCGATACAATAAGACCGACTGTCGGTTGGAATATTCCCGACACCATACCCGAAGGCTATGTGTTCGTAATGGGTGATAACCGTTCCGTATCACTCGACAGCAGAAGCGGCAGTATTCAGCTTATTCCAAAAACGATGATACTCGGCAAGGCACAATTTGTGATTTATCCGTTTGACCATTTCAAATATCTTTACTGATTTATAAACAACTATAAGGATTGATAAAATAAAATGAGCGAAATGCAAAATATACAGTGGTTCCCGGGTCATATGACCAAAACCAAAAGACAGATTCAGGCAAGTTTAAAACTTGTAGACGCAGTGGCAGAAATTCTTGACGCAAGAATACCCTTAAGCAGCAAAAATCCGGATTTACAAAAACTTATTCAGAACAAACCAAAGGTTGTGCTTTTGAATAAATGTGATATGGCTAATCAGACCGCAACAAGCAGATGGATAGACTACTATGCATCACAGGGAATTACAGCGATTGCGGTTGACTGCAAAAGCGGTAAGGGACTCAATAAATTTGCTCCTGCTGTAAACAATGTGCTTTCCGAGCGCAGAGAAAGACTTAAGGCAAAGGGTATGGTAAACCCGATGCTTAGAATTATGATTGTAGGTATCCCGAATGTCGGTAAATCTTCATTCATTAACAGAGTAGCAAAACAAAACAGAGCAAAAGTAGAGGACAGACCGGGTGTTACAAGAGGCAATCAGTGGTATTCAATCGCAAAAAATATTGAAATGCTCGATACTCCGGGTGTACTTTGGCCTAAATTTGACGATAAGATTGTCGGCGAAAGACTTGCTTTTACAGGTGCTGTAAAAGACCAAATTCTCGATACGGAGCTTCTCGCCGTACGACTTCTTGACTTTTTGCGCAGCTTGAAACCCGCTGATTTTATTGCAAGATTTAAACTTGAAGATATTGACCTTGACGCAATTGATTCATACGAATTGCTTAATGTAATCGGCAAAAAAAGAGGTATGCTCATTTCAGGAGGAGAAATAAATACAGAGAGAGCCGCAATTATGCTGCTTGATGAATTCAGAAGCGGAAAACTCGGCAGAATCACTCTTGAAATGCCCGAAAGATAAAAGGTGAAACAATGGATTGGCTTGAATTTGAAAAAGAGGCGCTTGCAAAAGGTTACAAATCGGTTTGCGGAGTTGATGAGGCAGGCAGAGGCCCTCTCGCAGGTCCCGTCTGCGCCGCCGCCGTTATATTGCCCGAGGGCGTGATTATTGACGGTGTAAACGACTCAAAAAAATTAAGCGAGAAAAAGCGTGAGTCCTTGTTTGATGTTATAAGAGAACAGGCGCTGTCATACTCAATAGCTTACGCTACGGTTGACGAAATCGAAGAAATCAATATACTGAATGCAACAATGCTTGCGATGCGCAGAGCAATTGACGGTCTTGAAATAAAGGCAGACTACGCAATGATTGACGGAAATAAAATTCCGCCGCTTGACATTGACGCCGAGTGCATTGTAAAAGGTGATGCAAAATCTATGTCGATTGCTTGTGCATCTATCCTTGCAAAAGTGTCAAGGGACAGACTTTTATATAAGTATGCCGAAGAATATCCTATGTACGGTTTTGATAAACACAAAGGATACGGAACCAAGGTACACAGAGAGGCTATTCTTAAATACGGCCCGTGCCCGTACCACCGCAAAAGTTTTCTTAAAAAGCTGTATAAATAATTATGAAGTTATTTACGACAAAACAAAAGGGTGACATCGGCGAAAAATTTACCGAGCGTTACCTAAAGAAAAACGGTTATAAAATTCTTGAACGCAATTACAGACAAAAATGCGGTGAGATTGATATAATTGCTCAAAAAGGCGAATATATTATATTTACGGAAGTAAAAACAAGGGCGGCAAATTTTATTGCCCGTCCGTATGAGGCTGTTGACCGCAGGAAAATCTCAAGAATAAGAAAAACCGCCGCAATGTATATTGCCGAAAAACAGCTTGACGCTTATTTCCGCTTTGATGTCAGCGAAGTATTTACCGAGCCTGAAAGCGGCAAAGTAATTGACATCAACTATATTGAAAATGCTTTTGAAGGAGCTTCTTATGAAAGTATTTGATTTACATTGTGATACACTTTACAAAGCCGTGACTATGAGCCACGGCTTTTCCTGTTCCGACTATGAAGTTCAGACAGATGTGGATTTTGAAAAATATTTGCAGTGCTTTGCGGTATGGATTCCCGATGATTTAAGCATAAAACAGGGCAGAGCACTGTTTGAAAAAGCCAAAATTACACTTCCGAAAGAATGTAAAATCAAAAATATAAATCTTGTTAATTCTTTTAATGAAATTAATAATTCAACAAAAAACAAACTTGCAATGTTTACACTTGAAAACTGCAAAATAATCGACAATGATATTTCATATATAAAATACCTTGCCGACAGCAACATAAAAACAGCAACCCTTACTTGGAACGATACAAACTGTATCGGCGACGGCGCAATGGCAGAGCACCCGACAGGCATAACGGAGTTTGGCAAAAAAGCGGTATGTGAACTTGAAAATCAAGGGATTGTCATTGATGTATCACACGCAAGCGATAAACTTTTTTATGATGTGTGCGAAATCGCAGAAAAACCGTTTATAGCCACCCATTCAAACGCAAGAGCGGTTACTGCGCACAAAAGAAATCTTACAGACGAACAGGCAGAAATCATATTTAAAAACGGCGGAATTATAGGACTTAATTTTCATAATGCGTTTCTCAATAATGAACCCGAAAAAGCCTGCATTGATGATATTCTAAAGCACACAGAGCATTTTTTGTCACTCGGCGGAGAAGATTATGTATGCCTCGGAAGTGATTTTGACGGCGGAATCTTGCCGTATGACATCAGAAATAACAGAAATCTATATGAAATTTATAATCTTTTTCTGCAAAAAAACTATCAAGAAGCCATAATTGATAAAATTTTTTATGAAAATGCAGTTAATTTCTTTGAAAACTTTGACATTTGATAAATTATGTAGTAAAATGTACTTTGTGTAAAGCAACTCTGAAAGGAAGATTTATATGTTGTATAACAGTACTCAAAATGCAGCCGAAGTTGTATCGGCCGCTCAGGCAATTGCCCAGGGTATTTCTAAGGATGGCGGACTTTTTGTGCCACAGGAATTTCCTAAATATTCCGCAGAAACATTTAATGAGCTTTTAAAGCTTGATTACAAGGGCAGAGCAAAAAAAGTTTTCGCTGATTTTCTTTCTGATTTTACAGAAGAAGAAATCAACGATTGTGTTGAAAATGCCTACACAAAAGAGAAGTTCGGCAGTGACAATCCTGCTCCTTTGGCTTACGCAAAGCTCAACGGCAAGGAACTTAATATTCTTGAACTTTGGCACGGTCCGACTTGTGCTTTTAAGGATATGGCACTCCAGATTCTTCCTCATTTTCTTACAAAATCACTTAAAAAGACATACGACGGCAAAGACGCAGTAATTCTTGTTGCCACATCGGGCGACACAGGTAAGGCTGCTCTTGAAGGCTTTAAAGATGTTGACCATACAAAAATTATCGTTTTCTATCCTGTTGACGGTGTAAGTCCAATGCAGAAGCACCAGATGAACACTCAGGAAGGCAACAATGTTACAGTTTGCGCTATTAAGGGTAACTTTGACGACGCACAGACAGGCGTTAAGAAAATCTTTACTACTCCTGAAATTTCCGCAAAGCTTGAGGCTAACAATATGCTTTTCAGCTCTGCAAACTCAATTAACTGGGGCAGACTTCTTCCACAGATTGTTTACTATATTTCTGCTTACTGCGACCTCGTAAATGCAGGCAAAATCGCTATGGGCGACAAGATTAATGTTGTAGTTCCGACAGGTAACTTCGGCAATATTCTTGCATCATACTACGCAAGCATTATGGGACTTCCAATCAACAAGTTTATCTGTGCGTCAAACTCAAACAATGTTCTTTCTGACTTCATTAAGACAGGTGTTTATGACAAAAACAGACATTTCTATACAACAATTTCACCTTCAATGGACATTCTCGTATCAAGCAACCTTGAAAGACTTCTTTACAAGCTTTCGGGCAACAATGCCGATACTACAAAAGAGCTTATGACTGCTCTCAAGACTGTAGGCAAGTACGAGGTTTCCGACGAAATCAAGGCTGAAATCACATCTAAATTCTTCGGCGGTTTCTGCAACGATGAGCAGACAAAAGCTACAATCAAGGCTCTGTTCGACACAGATAACTACCTTTGCGATACTCACACAGCGGTTGCTGTTAATGTATATGAGCAGTATGTTGAGCAGACAGGCGACACAACTCCGTCTGTTATCGCATCGACAGCAAGCCCATACAAGTTTTCTAAGGCTGTTCTTGAGGCTGTTTCAGACGGCACAGACCTTCCTGAAAATGAATTTGATATGGTTGAAAAGCTATTCGAGGTTTCAAATGCTCCTGTGCCTGCACCTCTTGCAGCACTTAAGGACAAAAAGGCTCGCTTTTCAGATGTTACAGAGGTAAATTCAATGCCTCAGTATGTTCTTGATGCACTTAACATCAAATAATGAGTTTATTTGCGATAGCTGACCTTCATTTGTCACTCGGCGAAGATAAGCCGATGGATATTTTTGCGGGCTGGGACAACTATGTCGAAAGGCTTACAAAAAATTGGAATACACTTGTTACCGATGATGATACGGTTATGATTGCGGGTGATATTTCCTGGGCAATGAAGCTTGAACAAACATATACCGATTTTAAATATATTGATGATTTGCCCGGCAAAAAAATTTTTCTCAAGGGCAATCACGATTATTGGTGGGGAACCAAAAGTAAAATCGAGAAGTTCCTCGACAATAACAAGCTTAATTCGATAAATATCCTTTTTAACAACACTTATGTTTGCGACAATAAAGCAATTTGCGGTACAAGAGGATGGTTTCTCGAAAATGAGTCTGACGCTGATGTAAAGGTACTTAACCGTGAAGTAGGCAGACTTGAAATGTCAATTTCAGAGGCGGAAAAAACAGGGCTTGAGCCTGTGGTTTTTCTGCACTATCCGCCTGTCTACTGCAACACCGAATGCAGCGAAATTATGAATGTATTATTAAAACACAATATAAAAAGATGCTATTACGGACACATTCACGGCAAATCAAATATGCGGTATGCCGTTGAGGGTGATTATAAAGGTATAAATTTTAAGCTGATCTCTTGCGACCGACTCGCATTTATGCCGATTTTGGTACGATAATAAGCATAAATTTGCTTTTGAGTATTGGCAAAACTGAATTTTTGTGTTATAATGAACTGATACTGATTATATTTGTATAAAAAATCAAATTTGGAGGATTTCAAAAAATGGCATTAAAAGAAAGCAAAAAACTTGAGCAGGCTAATTCATACGAGTTAGTTGTTACAGTTGACGGAGAAACTTTTGAAAAAGCACTTAACACAGTTTACAAGAAGGAAGTTAAGAAAATTAACATTCCCGGTTTTAGAAAGGGCAAAGCTCCACGCCACATTATTGAAAAAATGTACGGCAAAGAAGTATTCTATGATGACGCTATGCAGGATTGCTATCCTGAGGCTCTTTACAACGCAGCAGAAGAGGCAGGCGTAAAGATTGTTGCTGTTGAATCTATCGAAGTTACAGAGGTTGAGAACGGCTTTACTTTCAAGGCAAACATCGTTGTTGAGCCTGATATGGAAATCAACAACTACCTTGGCTTTGAAGTAACAAAGAAGTCAACAGAAGTTACAGATGAGCTTATTGACGAAGAAATCGAGAAGGTTCGTGACCGTAACTCAAGAATGGTAACAGTTGAGGACAGACCTGTTGCTAACGGCGACATCGCAGTTATCGACTTTGAAGGCTTTGTTGACGGCGTTGCATTTGACGGCGGTAAGGCTGAAAACTACAACCTTACAATCGGTTCAGGCAACTTTATCCCGGGCTTTGAGGAGCAGATTATCGGTCACAGCACTGATGAAGAGTTCTCTATCAATGTTAAGTTCCCTGAAGAGTATCAGGCTGAAGAGCTCGCAGGTAAGGACGCAGAGTTCAAGATTAAGCTTCACGAGATTAAGGCTAAGGAACTCCCTGAAGTTGACGATGAGTTTGTAAAGGATGTTTCAGAGAAAGAAACTGTAGCAGAATACAGAGATGAGCTTAAAGAAACAATCGCTGCCCGTCTTGAGGATGAAGCTGAAAAGGATAAGGACAATCAGATTGCCGAAAAACTTATCGAACTTCTTGAGGGCGAAATCCCACAGGCTATGTATGACAACCAGGTAAACGAAATGGTTAGAGATTTCGAGATGAGAATCCGTTCACAGGGCATTGATATGAACACATATCTCCAGTATATGGGTATTGACCTTGACGGCTTAAAGAAGATGTACGCTGACGAGGCTAAAAAGAGAGTTCAGTTAAGACTTGCTCTTGAAACAATCGCTAAGAAAGAGAATATTGAAGTAACAGACGCTGACCTTGACGAGGCTTACAACAAGATGGCAGAAGCTTACAAGGTTGATGTTGAAACAGTTAAGGGTGCAGTTCCTGCCGAAACACTTACACTTGATGTTAAGGCTGAAAAGGCACTTAATATGGTAAAGGACAGTGTAGTTGTTAAATAATTTGAATAATTAACCTGTTTTTGTTAATTACTATTTACTATAATGAAAGGTTTTGATCAAATGGCATTAGTACCATATGTACTTGAACAGACAAGCCGTGGCGAACGCTCATACGACATCTATTCAAGACTTCTTAATGACAGAATCGTTATGCTCACAGAAGAAGTGAACAGTGCAAGTGCAAGTGTAGTAGTAGCACAGCTACTCTACCTTGAGAGCCAGGATCCTACAAAGGATATTTGCCTTTATATCAACAGCCCCGGTGGCAGTGTTACAGATGGATTTGCAATATTTGATACAATGAATTACATCAAATGTGATGTTTCCACTATTTGTATGGGTATGGCAGCAAGTATGGGTGCATTCCTCCTTGCAGCCGGCGCAAAGGGCAAGCGTCTTGCTCTTCCAAACAGTGACATTATGATTCACCAACCGTCAGGCGGTGCACAAGGCCAGGCTACAGATATGGAAATTCATACAAGACACATTCTTGATATGAAACAGCGTCTTAATCAGATTCTTGCTGATAATACAGGACAGCCGATTGATGTAATCGCAAGAGATACTAACAGAGATAACTTTATGACTGCTCAGCAGGCTCTTGAATACGGTCTTATCGATAAGGTTATTGAAAAAAGATAAGGTGAGGAAATCTTAATGGCAAACAAAAACAACGAAAAAGAAATATACTGCTCTTTTTGCGGAAAGCCACAGGAATTGGTTGGCCGTCTGATTGCAGGCAACGGCGTGTATATTTGCGACCAGTGCGTTGATTTATGTATGAATATTCTTGAGCAGACAGAAGAACTCGAGAACACAGCGGTTGACGCAGAGCTTGCTAAAAAAGATGATACCGTTTCTATTCCAAAGCTCCTTAAGCCTAAGGAAATCAAGGAAATTCTTGATGAATATGTAATCGGTCAGGATGCCGCAAAAGTTACGCTCAGCGTTGCTGTTTATAACCACTACAAGAGAGTGTTTTCAAACGAAACCGATGTTGATTTTTCAAAAAGTAATGTTCTTTTGCTCGGCCCGACAGGCGTAGGTAAAACTTTGCTTGCTCAAACTCTTGCAAAAGCACTTGATGTTCCGTTTGCCATTGCAGATGCCACCACACTTACGGAGGCTGGCTATGTCGGCGAAGATGTAGAGAACATCTTATTAAAGCTTATTCAGGCTGCTGATTTCGACATTGAAAAAGCAGAGCGAGGCATTATTTACATTGATGAAATAGACAAAATTGCCCGTAAATCGGAAAATCCGTCTATCACCCGTGATGTAAGCGGTGAGGGTGTTCAGCAGGCATTGCTCAAAATTATTGAGGGTACTGTTTCCAATGTGCCTCCGCAGGGCGGCAGAAAACATCCGCAGCAGGAATTTTTACAGATAAACACAAAGAATATTCTGTTTATCTGCGGCGGTGCTTTTGACGGTCTTGAAAAGATTGTTACAAAGCGCAAGGGTTCATCTGTAATCGGTTTTGAATCATTTATTCAGGACAAAAAGGAACTTGACGAAACCTACTGGATGAAAGATGTTACTGCGCATGATCTTGTTAAATACGGCATAATTCCTGAGCTTATCGGCAGACTTCCTGTTATAACCGCTCTCAGCGGTCTTGATACCGACGCTCTTGTGCAAATCCTTACAGTTCCTAAAAATTCAATTGTTCAGCAGTATAAAAAACTCTTTGAGCTTGACAATGTTGAACTTGTATTTGAAGATGAGGCTTTAAAGGCAGTTGCCAAAAAAGCGCAGGAACAGAGAACAGGTGCAAGAGGACTAAGAGGAATTATGGAGGGAATACTCACAAACCTTATGTTTGAAATTCCGTCCGATCCGACTATTGAAAGGGTAACAATCACAGAAAAGGTTGTAACCGAGGGCAGCGAACCCGAACTTCTCAGAAACGAAGACAAGGCGGCTGTTTCAATCAACTTAAAACAAGATGCAAAGAAGCGTCAAAAACGAAGCACAGCTTCTTAAAGTATTGTAAATAATTAAAGCTGTATTGCCGAAAAAACAATACAGCTTTTTTTGATTAAAAGGTTCTTTATCAAAAGTTGGGTAAATTACAGTTTAGCAGAATAAATTGGAAAAGCAATTATAAAAGTTTGGTCGACCTTTTCAAAGGTCGTGGGTGTGGGCAAAGCCCACAAATACTTTCCGTTTATACAATCTAACGATAGCCAAACAGCTTGCTGTTTGGCGGCTTGAACACAACAGCGTTAGCCTTTAAAAGCGATAGCAATACGAAAAGAAATTCGTTATTTCATTAATAAAATATAGGTCTTTTTTAATGGCTGTCGCCTGTTTTAACAAACTTAGTTTCAGCACGCAAACGGTGTGACTGTTTGCACTTGATAAATTGTAATATAGGAAAATACTATGGGCGCTGCCCAAACCCGCAAGCCTTTAAAAAGGCTTGACCTAAATTTTAAATCATTTGGCTTAACTTGTGATGTAAACCATAATTTACCAACTCTTGCAAAGAACCGATCGGATTTAGATTATGTTTTTAATTTGTGAAATAAATTGTGATGGGAGGATAGAAAATGGACGATAGAAACGATAATTTAATACTTTTGCCCGTTCTGCCGCTCAGAGGACTTGTTGTTTTTCCGAAAGCGCTCATTCATTTTGATGTGGGAAGAAAGAAGAGCATCAGTGCTATAAATGCCGCTATGAAAAACGATCAGCTTATTTTTCTTGTTACACAGAAAGACGCTGCCGAAAACGACCCTGATATTACAAAATGCTACTCAACAGGCGTAGTTGCAAAAATAGTTCAGGTAATCAAACAGCCCGACAACTCAACAAGAGTTGTTATTGAGGGCAAATTCAGAGCCGGAATTGTAACTCCTGTATTCGATAAAAATTGTCTTATGGCCGAAGTCGAGCCGTATCCGGATAAAAAGTTTAAGCACACCTCCGAACAACTCGGTTTGATGCGTGCTGTCAGATTGGAATTTGAAAACTATGTCAAGGTAGCTCCTCGAGTTCCGAATGATATTATATTTAAAGTTGCCTCTTGTAAGTCTTGCGGCGAGCTTGCAGACTACATAGCAGACAACATTGTGCTTGATTATCAGGCAAAGCAGACCATTCTTGAAGAACTTGACCAAACCGAGCGACTGGATATGTTGCTTGACATTCTTATAAATGAAACCTATATTCTTTCTATTGAAAAGGATATTGTTCAGAAAGCAAGAGATAGAATCGAAGATAATCAGCGAGATTATTTTCTTAGAGAACAGAAGAAGATTATTGAAGAAGAACTCGGCGAGGACGATAATCCGTCTGCCGAGGCGGAGGCATATGCTGAAAGAATATATGCTTTAGGTCTTTCCGAAGAAACTGAAAATATCCTCATCAAAGAGTGCAAAAAACTTATGCGTATGCCTTACGGAAGTCAGGAGGCGTCTGTAATCAGGACTTATCTTGACACAGTGCTTGACCTTCCGTGGAACACAGCTACCAAAGATAAAATTTCTGTTACCAAGTTAAGAAAAGAACTTGATAAATCTCACTTCGGACTTGCTAAAATCAAGGAAAGAATCATTGAGCAGCTTGCCGTTACAAAATTGAGAGGTTCGCAGGACGGTCAGATTATCTGTTTTGCAGGCCCTCCGGGTGTCGGCAAAACCTCGATTGCACAGTCAATAGCGAAAGCAATCGGCAGAAAAAGTCAGCGAATAGCTCTCGGCGGTGTGCGTGACGAAGCTGAAATCAGAGGTCACAGAAGAACCTATATCGGTTCAATTCCTGGCAGAATTATGACTGCAATTCAGAATGCCGGTTCAAACAATCCTGTGCTTATTCTCGATGAAATCGACAAACTTGCCAGCGATTACAAAGGTGACCCTACATCCGCTTTGCTTGAAGTCCTCGATTCGGAACAGAACAACAAGTTTGTTGACCATTATATTGATATTCCTTTTGATTTGTCTAATGTAATGTTCATTACAACAGCCAATGATGTATCACAAATTCCCGCACCGTTGCGTGACAGAATGGAAATCATTGAGCTTGACAGCTATACAAGAGAAGAAAAATTTAATATCGCTAAAAAGCATCTTGTTCCAAAGCAGCTTGAAAAGTGCGGATTTACCGCTAAAGAGGTTAAATTTACTCAATCGGCGCTGTATTTCCTAATTGATTTTTATACAAGAGAGGCGGGTGTTCGTACTCTTGAAAGATTAATCGGAAATGTGCTCCGTAAATGCGCAGTTAAAAAACTTGAAGACGAACAGGAAACTTTTAAAATTACAGACAAAGAAATTCTTGAAATGCTCGGACACAAGAAATTTACAACAGATAAATTGCCGTCAAAGGACGAAATCGGCACTGTAAACGGACTTGCTTGGACAAGCGTCGGCGGTGAACTTTTACCGATTGAAGTTGCAGTTATGGAGGGCACGGGCAAACTTGAGCTTACGGGTTCTCTCGGCGATGTTATGCAGGAGTCGGCAAAGGCTGCCGTTACTTGCATAAGAAGTCACGCAAATTCACTCGGAATTAATCCGCAGTTCTATAAAAATAAAGATATTCACATTCACGCTCCCGAGGGTGCTGTACCAAAGGACGGTCCTTCGGCGGGTATTACAATGGCAACCGCCATTTATTCAGCTTTAACAGGAAAGCCCGTAAAGCGTGATGTTGCAATGACAGGTGAAATTACCCTACGAGGCAATGTAATGCCGATAGGCGGCTTAAAAGAAAAGAGTATGGCTGCATATAAATCGGGCATTAAAACCGTTATCATTCCAAAGGAAAATGAAGCAGACCTTGAGGAAATAGACCCTGTTGTAAAGGAAAAAGTAAGTTTTATTCCTGTTACAAGTTTCTCGCAGGTAGTCCCGATTGCAATAGTCGATGTACCTGTAATTTCAGAAAAGCAATGGAACGCAGTTGCCGATAATACGGTAACTACCAAATCGGAAAACATCAGACAGTAGGGGTGAGGTAAATGAATTTTAACGAAGTACAATTTGAATTTGCCGCCGGCACAAAAGAACAGTTGCCAAAATCTGATATGCCCGAAATTGTTTTTTCAGGACATTCAAATGTCGGAAAGTCATCTCTTATAAATAAACTTGTGCAGAGAAAAGCACTCGCAAGAGTCAGCGCCCAACCCGGTAAAACAGCGACCATAAACTTCTATAAATTAAGAGAATTTCGTATGGTTGACCTGCCCGGTTACGGCTACGCAAAGGTTTCAAAAAACGAAAAGAAACGCTGGGCTGAACTTGTAGAGGGATATTTTGCACAGGAAAGAAATATAAAATTGATTATCCAAATTCTCGATATGCGCCATCCTCCTACAGATGACGACCTTGAGATGGTGGACTTTCTTTACAAAAGTAATTACACATTTGCTGTAGTGCTTACAAAGCGTGACAAGCTGAACAAAACAAACCAGAAACTACAGCTTGAATACTATCAGGATATTTTCAGCACAATCGAAGATTTACCTATGATAGAGTTTTCGGCACAGGACGGATATGGCAAAGAGGAAATAAAGGCTCTTATAGAGTCACATATTTTGCAGACCGAATAAAAGGCTGCGCAAGTAAATATCAGGAGGTATGAGAGAATGTTTGTAAATGATTGCTTAAACATTAACGAAAAAGGACATCTTACAATCGGCGGTTGCGACACAGTTGAGCTTGCAAAGGAGTACGGCACTCCGCTTTATGTGCTTGACGAAAACACAATCAGAACAACCTGCCGTTCATATGTTGAGTCTTTCAAAAAGTTCTACAACGGCAACGGTATGCCGCTTTATGCCAGCAAGGCGCTTAGCTGTAAGGAGCTTTGCAGAATTGCAAACGAAGAGCATCTCGGACTTGATGTAGTATCGGGTGGCGAGATTTATACAGCACAGCAGGCAGGTTTTCCTATGGAGAAAACCCATTTCCACGGCAACAATAAAACAGCCGCTGAAATTGAATTTGCACTTAACGCAGGTGTCGGCACATTTGTAGTTGACAACCTTTACGAGCTTGAGCTTTTAAATGAAATTGCAGGCAAACTCGGTAAAAAGGCAAAGATTTCATTCAGAATTAAGCCGGGTGTTGACGCACACACTCATAATTTCATCAGAACAGGTCAGATTGATTCAAAGTTCGGCTTTGCACTTGAAACAGGTGAGGCTTTTGAGGCTGTTAAAAAGGCTCTTGAATATGAAAATGTAAACCTTGCAGAACTTCACTGCCACATCGGTTCACAGATTTTTGATATTGACCCATTCGTTACAGCTGCAGAAATTATGATGGACTTCATCGGTAAAATCAAAGACGAGCTTGGTGTTACAATCAGCAACTTAAACCTTGGCGGCGGCTTTGGCATTATGTATGTAAACAGCGACGAGCCTGTTCCTTATGAGAATTATATGGAAAAAGTATCTGTTGCCGTAAAAGCAAAAGCTGCGGAACACAATGTGCCTGTACCTTACATCTTTATTGAGCCGGGCCGTTCAATCGTCGGTGAGGCAGGTATTACGCTTTACACCGTCGGCGGTATCAAAGAAATCCCTGACATCAGAACCTATGTATCTGTTGACGGCGGTATGACCGACAACATCAGATATGCGCTTTATCAGTCTGATTACACAGTAGTAAACGCAAGCCACGCAGACAAAGAGGCTACACAGACCGTTACCGTTGCAGGTAAGTGCTGCGAAAGCGGCGACCTTGTACAGGAACACACACAGGTAGCTCCTGTTACAGTAGGCGATACACTTGCTGTTCTTTCAACAGGTGCATATAACTACTCAATGGCATCTAACTACAACAGAATCCCTCGACCTGCTATTGTTATGGTAAACAACGGCAAGTCAAGAGTTATTGTTAAGAGAGAAAGCTACGAAGATATCGTAAGAAACGATATTTGATAAAAAATTAAAGGTCACTTTTGAGAAATCGGAAGTGACCTGTTTTATTGTGCAACGAACCGTCGACAATCAGTCGGCGGTAATTTTTTGCCTTAAAAGGGGATAGGTTATTCCTTAAAATTTTAAAATAAAATTATCATTTTAAAATCCGAACAATGAGTTAATTCTTAATCTATAAAATTTACATAACCGTTATTTATTGAATTTATCAAGACCGAGAATGTAATCACTTGACACTCTGTAAATCATACAAAGTGAAATCAAATGCTTTATAGGCAACTCACGCTTTCCGCTTTCATATTTGCTGTACTGTTCCTGCCTTGTATGCAGCAGAAAAGCAATCTCCGTTTGAGTATATCCGTTTGCGATTCTTAATTCCCTTAATCTTTTAGTGTAGTCCATAAAATCACCAATTTTAAAAATATTACTATTTGTATTATATCACACTTTATGTGCAAATGCAACTAAAAGCTGATGTTGATGCTTCGACTGAAAAACTATACTAAGTGGATTATTCAATGCAAAAACTCACTTTTAAGCAACTCCGGCACAAGCAACTTTCATAACTTAGGTAAAATATTTTTATTTTCGACAAAATAATAGCTAAATATTAACAAGTTTATAAACTTTATTTAAAAAACTTGCAAAACGGTTAAAAAAGTAGTATTATAAGTATGTCGAAAGCCACAAACAATATTTAATTGTGGTAATGATAAATTGTTTTGAATTAATAAGGAGGAACATACAATGTCGTATGTAAGTGAACAGCTCGAAAAGCTTAAAGCAAAAAATCCAAATGAACCTGAGTTTATTCAGGCAGCTACAGAAGTTTTAACATCACTTGAGCCTGTATTCGAGGCTAATCCTAAGTATCAGGAGAACGCAATTCTCGAAAGAATCACAGAGCCTGAGCGTGTTATTATGTTTAGAGTTCCTTGGGTTGACGATAACGGCAAGGTACAGGTAAACCGTGGTTTCCGTGTACAGTTCAACAGCGCTATCGGACCTTACAAGGGCGGTTTAAGATTACATCCGTCTGTAAACCTTGGTGTAATTAAGTTCCTCGGTTTTGAGCAGATTTTCAAGAACTCATTAACAGGTCTTCCTATCGGCGGCGGTAAGGGCGGCTCTGACTTTGACCCTAAGGGCAAGAGCGACAACGAAGTTATGGCTTTCTGCCAGAGCTTTATGACAGAGCTTTGCAAGCACATCGGTGCTGACACAGACGTTCCTGCAGGCGACATCGGTACAGGCGCTCGTGAGATTGGTTATATGTTCGGTCAGTATAAGAGAATCAGAAATGTATATGAGGGTGTTCTTACAGGTAAGGGCCTCAACTGGGGCGGTTCTTTAGCAAGAACAGAGGCTACAGGTTACGGTCTTCTTTACCTCACAGAGGAAATGCTCAAGTGCAACGGTAAAGACATCAAGGGTGCAACAGTTTGTATCTCCGGTGCAGGTAATGTTGCTATTTACGCTACACAGAAGGCTACAGAGCTTGGTGCTAAGGTAGTTACACTTTCTGATTCAACAGGTTGGGTTTACGATGCAGAGGGTATCGACCTTGACGCTGTTAAGGAAATCAAGGAAGTTAAGAGAGGCAGACTTTCAGAGTACAAGAACTACCGTCCAAATGCAGAGTACCACGAGGGTAAATTCGATTGGTCAGTTAAGTGTGATGTTGCTCTTCCATGTGCTACACAGAACGAGCTTAACGCTGACGATGCTAAGAGACTTATCGCTAACGGTTGCTATGCAGTAGCAGAGGGCGCTAATATGCCTACAACTCTTGAGGCTACAAAGCTCATCCAGGAGGCAGGTTTGCTCTTCGCTCCTGGTAAGGCAGCTAACGCAGGCGGTGTTGCTACTTCTGCTCTTGAGATGTCACAGAACTCACAGCGTCTTTCATGGACATTTGATGAAGTTGACGCTAAGCTCAAGAACATTATGGTTAATATTTTCCACAACATTGACAATGCTGCTAAGAAGTACGGCTATGAGGGCAACTATGTAGTAGGTGCTAACATCGCAGGCTTTGAGAAGGTTGCAGATTCAATGATTGCTCAGGGTGTTTGCTAATTAAATCCTTTAATAAATTCAAAATCCTGTCTGATTTTTCAGGCAGGATTTTTTATATGTTTATTTCGCTTTTATTGTAAGGCTCTTTATTTCATATGCTAATAATTCTGTTTTTACTGTGCAAAATACTTTTGAGGTGATTTTTATGGCTAAAAAAGGAATGCACAGAGCAGATAACATTTACGATAAAAATAAAAACAGAGCAGAGATTGTACCCGAATTGCAGGGCGGGGCTAAACTTAGCAACGAAAAAGCCAATCCGATTATTGCAGGCACACAGCCGCCGTCACAAAAGGTGTATCACAGTAAACCGCACAGCGAAAGACCTATTTCAAATTTTTATTCTTATATAGACAACGACTTAGCAAGAGATAATCTTGAAAACGATATTCCAAGCGCAGATTTGCAGGATTTGTAATCAGAAACGGCATACCATTTCAATGTTAAATTACAGAAATGGTATGCCGTATTTTAAAACTTTTCTTCCTTATATTCCTTAATAATCTGGATAAATTCTTTTGCGTATTTTTCCTGCTTTTTAATAACGACACTGGATATTCTTAAGAAATCATTTTCGTTTGTCGGAAGTTTTGCGCACATATCACGCAAAGATGCTTCGCTGAATATAGCATACGGAGGAACGCTGGCTTTATCTGCAAGATATTTTCTGCGCTCCTTAAGTTTGTCAAACAACACCTTATCGACCTCTGTATGCTGAATTTCTCTGTGCAGCTCCTCTTTAACGGCGAGGCGCATTGTAAGGCTTTTTTGCCCTTTTAGAATTTGGTATGACTTTTGAGTAACCTCTAAAATCGGATATTTGCCCTCAGTTTGATGTATGTATTCCTCGTCAATCAGCTTAGTTATCAGCTCGGAAATTGCCGCCTTTTTCGTTTTGCTCATAATGCCGTAGGTTGACTGCTCGTCAAGTCCTGCATTTATAATACTCTCTTTTTTGGAGCCTGCAAGCACATCGATAATGGTTGACGCTCCGTAGCGTTGACGGGTTTTTATAATGCAAGAAAGAATCTTCTGCGAATCTACCGTTACATCAGTAAGCTTGTATTCTTTAAGGCAAGCCGAGCAGTTTTTGCACTCGTTTGTGTGATACTCACCGAAGTAGTTTAGAATATAATTTCTAAGGCAGGTGGTAGATGTACAGTAACCTACCATTTCATTAAGTTTATAGTAATCATTTTTCTTGATTTTTTCACGCTGTTCTTCGGTAAGTTCGGCATTCTCGTCATTATTTTCAATAAAAAATTTTTGTGTATGAACATCACCGGGGCTGTACAGCAAAACGCAATCGGAGTTTTCGCCGTCACGACCTGCTCTGCCTGCCTCCTGATAGTAGTTTTCAAGATTTTTCGGCATATTATAATGCACCACAAAGCGCACATCGGGCTTATCAATTCCCATTCCGAAAGCATTGGTTGCAACAATCAGATTGCATCTATCATTAATGAAATCGTCCTGATTTTTGCTTCGTATTTCATTGCTCAATCCTGCGTGATAAATCAGAGAATCATAGCCGTTTTCATTGAGAAAATCGCTGACTTTTTCTACATTTTTACGGGTAGCACAGTAAATTATTCCACTCTGATTTTTGTGTTCGCTCACAATGGCGAGTAATTCTTTTTGCTTGTTTTGCGGACGCTTTACGGCGAAGAACAAATTTTTTCTGTCAAAACCCGTTGTTATTTCAAAAGGATTTTTAAGACCGAGCAGATTTAGAATATCCCTTTTTACAGCGTTGGTTGCCGTTGCCGTAAATGCGGAAACGACCGGTCTGTCATCAAGTTTAGAAATAAAATCGGATATTTTCAAATAGCTTGTGCGAAAGTCGTGACCCCATTGCGACACACAGTGTGCCTCATCAACCGCAATCAGAGAAATTTTTATACTGTTGCAAAGATTAAGAAAAGCGGGCGCTTCAAGCCTTTCGGGCGCAACATAAATCAGTTTGTATTCGCCTCGCATAGCGTTATAAATTGCTCTCGACTGTTGGGTGGAAGTAAGCGTGCTGTTGATGTATGCCGCTCTGATTCCGTTTTGATTAAGCGAAGTAACCTGGTCTTTCATCAGCGAAATAAGCGGAGAAATCACAATTGCAATGCCGTCCGACATAAGTGCCGGAATCTGATAGCAAATAGACTTTCCGCCGCCTGTCGGCATAATACAGAGTGCGTCATTACCGTTTGAAATATTATCTATTATATTTTCCTGACCGTCACGAAACGAATCGTGGCCGAAGTATTGTTTTAGAAGTTCAAACTTATCCATAATAAATATTATATATAAAATCAAAATTATTTTCAAGCAAAGAGCCGAAAATGTTGATTATTAGCCGAAAATATTTTATACTATAGTTGTATTTTTTATTTGGAGTGATATTATGTTATTTTTAGAATATCCGAAATGTTCGACCTGCAAAAAGGCTAAGAATTTCTTAGACAGCAAAGGTGCCGATTACGAGGACAGACACATTGTTGAAAATAATCCGACAGCCGAGGAATTAAAGCAATGGCACGAAATGAGCGGACTTGACATAAAAAAGTTTTTTAACACAAGCGGTATGCTTTATAAGTCAATGAATTTAAAGGACAAACTGTCCGAAATGTCGCTTGAAGAAAAATATCAACTGCTTGCAACCGACGGAATGTTAGTAAAACGCCCCATTCTCATTAACGGTGATAAGGTACTTACAGGATTTAAAGAGGCAGAATGGGAAGAAATAATAGGATAAGGAGCAATTATGAAGAAATTTATATCTTGGAATGTAAACGGTTTAAGAGCCTGCGTAACAAAGGGCTTTCTTGACTTTTTTAATGAAGTAAATGCAGATGTATTTTGCTTGCAGGAAACTAAGCTGCAGGCAGGACAGATCGACTTGCAGCTTGACGGCTATCATATGTATTGGAACTACGCCGAAAGAAAAGGATACTCGGGCACTGCGCTTTTCACAAAAGAAGAGCCGATAAGCGTAACCTACGGACTTGGAATTGAAGAACACGATAAAGAGGGCAGAGTGATAACCGCCGAATTTGAGGACTATTACTTTGTGACCTGCTATACGCCAAATTCCAAAAACGAGTTATTAAGACTTGATTACAGAATGGTTTGGGAGGACGCTTTCAGAGAATATCTGAAAAATCTTGAAAAAACAAAACCCGTAATCGTATGCGGTGACCTTAATGTTGCCCACAAGGAAATAGACCTTAAAAATCCAAAGACAAACCGCAAAAATGCAGGCTTTACCGATGAGGAAAGAGGCAAGATGACCACACTTTTGGACAGCGGATTTACCGATACTTTCCGCTATTTTTATCCCGACAGAGAGGGAATATACTCGTGGTGGTCATACCGCTTTAAGGCAAGAGAAAAGAATGCAGGCTGGCGTATTGACTATTTTCTCACATCAAAAGCCCTTGATTCAAGACTTGTCAGCGCCGATATTCACACAGAAGTTTTCGGCAGCGACCATTGCCCTGTTGAACTTGTGATTGAATAAATTAATCAGCCTATGAAATACGAAAAATCTTGCGGAGCTGTTGTATTTACAAAAGAAAACAACGAATATAAATTTTTAATTGTGCAGCAGCTTCAAGGCTTTCATGGATTTTCAAAAGGGCATATGGAAGCAGATGAAACTGAAGAACAAACCGCCTTACGAGAAACATTTGAAGAAGTCGGTGTAAAAGCAAATCTTATTGATGGCTTTAGGATAGTCGACGAGCATATAATTCCGAGCAAAGTCGATACAGTAAAGCAAATAGTTTATTTTCTTGCTGAATATAAAAATCAGAATGTAAAATTTCAAAAGTCTGAATTATCAGCCGTTAAACTTTTAGCGTTTGATGAGGCTTACAATACTTTTGAATATGAAAGCTCAAAAAGAATACTGTCTGCGGCTTATGATCATTTATCTAAAGCAGTTTACTAAGCAAAAAACCTGCACTCTATAATTAAAGTGCAGGTTTTTGTTTTGAAAAAATCATCAGATTTTATACAGAATTAAACTTCGGCGATTACTTCAACTTCAACGAGTACATCCTTAGGGAGCTGTTTTACAGCTACGCAGGAACGGGCAGGCTTTTCTGTGAAATACTTGCCATATACGGCGTTGAATGCGGCAAAATCGTTCATATCCTTTAAGAAACAAACTGTCTTTACAGCCTTTTCAAGTGAACTGCCGGAAGCCTCGAGAACATTCTTAAGGTTTGTGCAAACCTGTTCTGTCTGTGCCTCAATTGTTGCAGCCTCAACATTGCCGCTTGCAGGATTAATAGCAATCTGACCTGATGTAAATACAAGACCGTTTACTACAACTGCCTGTGAATATGGGCCGATAGCATCGGGAGCATTTTTTGTATAGATTTTTTCCATAATAAATTCCTCCATATATTATACAAGCTTAAAGCCTGCGTTAATAAGTGCGTCTGTAATTTCTTTTACATGGTCAAAGTTTCTTGTTTCAAGTACAATTCTTAGGTAACAGCCGTTAATATCAGTACCCTCGCTTGCACGCTCGTGGTGGATAGAAATAACATTTCCGCCCTTGTCAGCGATAATATCAGCTACCTGCTTGAGCTGACCCGGTTTATCCTGAAGTTCAATGCAAAGTGTCTGTGATCTGCCCGATCTTAAAAGACCACGCTTAATTACTCTTGAAAGGATAGTAACATCAATGTTGCCGCCCGAAATTACGCAAACAACTTTTTTGCCCTTTACAGGAAGTTTGTTGAACATTACAGCTGCGAGAGGTGCAGCGCCTGCACCCTCGGCAATCATCTTCTGTGATTCAATAAGTTTTAAAATAGCAGATGAAATTTCATCATCGGTTACGGTTACAATGTCATCGACATACTTCTGAACATACTTAAATGTGTGCTCACCCGGTTCTTTAACCTGAATACCGTCAGCAACAGTTGATACCTTGTCCAGATGAACAGGCTTACCTTGTTTGATTGACTCGTACATTGACGGAGCACCCTCTGCCTGAACACCGTAAACCTTGATGTTAGGGTTAAGGCTCTTGATTGCGCAAGCAACACCCGAGATAAGTCCACCGCCGCCGATAGCACAAACTACAGCGTCTGCGTCAGGCAATTCTTCAAGAATTTCAATACCGATTGTGCCCTGACCTGCAATTACATTTTCATCGTCAAACGGATGAATAAAAGTATAGTTATGTTCGTCACGAAGCTCACAAGCCTTATTGTAGGCATCGTCATACACACCCGGTACCATACAAACCTCTGCGCCGTAGCCCTTTGTAGCCTCAACCTTAGAGATCGGAGCGCCGTCAGGCAAGCAGATAAGTGATTTAATACCGTATTTTGTTGCGGCAAGCGCAACACCTTGAGCGTGATTACCTGCCGAGCAAGCAATAACGCCACGCTTCTTTTCTTCTTCTGTGAGCTGAGAAATCTTATATCCCGAGCCTCTTACCTTAAACGAACCTGTAATCTGCAAATTCTCAGGCTTAAGGTAAACTTCGCAATCATCGCTGATAGCGGTTGCCTTAACAAGCGGGGTAGGGATAACTACATCTTTAAGTACATAAGATGCGTGATAGATTTTATCAAGTGTAACCATATAAATCTCCTCTTTCACTCATATTACTTTATAATTATAAATCAGAATTGAACCAAAAACAAGTTTTTTTGCAATATTCTTCAAAAAATATTGCATATTTCTGCCGCAATTATTTATTTGATTTACATAAAAGAAAGTTCGGCACATTATCATTGCTTTTTAATGTGCCGAACAGTAAAATTATGCTTATTCTGTTTTTATTTCTTCAAGTTCGTTTTCGTCGGAAAGTTCATTTTCCTTAATGGCGTCATCAATTCTTTTGCCCTTTGTAAGGTAAGAGAACGGAGCGGAAATCAATATTGCGCCATAATATGTAATAAATCTCCACAACAGGATTGCAGGCTTAATTTTGTTTGCAAGTCCCACAACAAAGAACGGGCCAAAGTACATTGTAAACGCAAGCTCTGCGCCACCGGATGCGCCCGGCAGAGGCACAAGGTTTGAAGTAAAGAGTACAAACGACTGAATACAAATTGTATCAAGAAAATTAAGCGGAACCTGACCGTGCTCAACGGCAATGCTGTGCATATCAAAAGAAAGATATACAAAATACGGAACAGAGAGGATAGCAATTACTTGCAGTGCAACGAGAGCATAAAGCAAAATCATACGCTTTTTATTTTCATAAAGCAGTTTGTTGCCTGAATGGAAAAGTTCAACCTGTTCTTTAAGCGATTTCACTTTTTTATCCGGATTTTTGATAAATTTGAATTTATGTAAAATTTTATCTATAAACTTAATAATTTTACCTGTAATTTTCGGACTGAACGATACAACCAAAAACAAAACGGTAACAACTGTTTGAGTCAAAAAGCCGAGTACGATAAACAGGGTAGACCATATATTGGTAAAAGCCGCTTTAAAATAATCAAACTTTATTATAATGGCGAGTACGCTGAATACTCCCGTAACAATCTGATAATAAACAAATTTTTGCGTCATACACGCCGAGCCGAACCCGACTCCGACTTTCATTTTTGAAAGAAGATACAACTGCATAGGTTGTCCGCCTGTGTTGGACGGAGTGACAGCACCGAAAAAAACACCGACCAGCGCAACTTTGAGAGCGTCAATAAATCTGAAATCGGGATATTGTATTCTAATAAGTATCTGCGTTACAACACTGTCTATAACTATATTCATATCAAATGCGACTATGCCTGCAATTATCCATCCCCATATAAAACCGTCGGGTGAAGAAAGCAAGTCAATCATTCCGTTTTCGGAAACGCAGAAAAAGACTATAAGATAAAAGGTAATGCCAAGAACTATTATATTAAAAATAAGCTTTCCGCTTATTCTAAAGCGTTTTCGCTTTTTCTCGGTGCTCAAGAAATCTCCTCCAAAATTTTCTATTCACAAAAATGTGTACTTTAATATAATACAATCTTTTTTCTGAAAAATCAATTTACAATTCTGTCACTTATGCACTTTTGTTGTAAAAAATATATATTTTGCGATAATTTGTAGAATAAAGCACTTGAGAATTATCAAAAACTGTGATAGAATTAATAAAAACAAACAATATATTTAGGATGATTTAATGCAATTTTTTAATTTTTACGGAATACCCGTTATTGCGGCTTTATTTATAATTTGGATGATTTTCAGATGTATTGACAAAAAGTACAAGCCGCCGAAAGACACGGTAAACAGAGGATTAAAAGCATTTGAACAAATCGGCGGTTTTGCGGTAATCTTCTGTATGGTATGCGGATTCGGAATACAGGGTAAAGGATTTTTGTCGGAAACAATGCGCAACTTTTGGATTGTTTCAATGGTATTTTTAATTTTACTGCACATTGTAAGTTGTATAATGTTTTATCGCAGCAGAAACCACACACTGCATATGATGACGGCAATTTTTCCGAGTATAATTTTTATTCTTACAGGCTTGCTTGAGCAAGACCCGCCGCTTTTATTGTTTGCAATTATATTTGCAATAGGCAAAATATATATGACCGCCAAATCTGAAAGTTAATTCGGTGAAATAAAATGAACATTGTAATGCTATTAAAACCAAAAGAAACAGTGGCTTATATTTATGAAGACAGCACCATAAGACAGGCGCTTGAAAAAATGAAAGCGCACAGCTACACCGCAGTACCTGTTATTGACGAATACGGCAAGTATGTCGGCACAGTCAGTGAGGGCGACTTTTTATGGTACATAGTCGAAAAGCAAACGCAGGGTATGAAATCGCAGGAAAAGTATTTTGTGCGTGACCTTATCCGCACCGACTTCAACCCGTCTGTAAAAATAAGCGTTGATATGAAAGAGCTTTACGAGAGAGCCTTGAATCAGAACTTTATCCCTGTCACAGATGATTCGGGAGTATTCATAGGCATTGTAACCCGTAAAGATTTAATCAGCCACTTTGTTGACAAAAGTAAATTATAAAGTCAAATCCAACTTAAAATCCATACTGAACAACAAACCCTCTGTAAGTTTTTGCTTACAGAGGGTTGCTTATTTTATCGGTTCTGTTTTATGTCGGTACTTTAATGAATTGTGCTTTGGCAAATTTTTATAATTACTTGACAAAGCATTACGCTAAGCAACAATTCAACAAACCTTTAATAAAGAACTTATATTAAATTTTGCAATGTTTCGTACAAGTTTGCGTCAGCTTTTTTTATAGGCATCGGCTTATTTGAGCGGTTTACACAGCAATGTGATGTTTTGCCTGCTGTTGCGAGAATGTCGGTATCAGCAAATCTGATTTCGTATTCAAATTCCATTTTTGCTGCCGACATCTTAGTAAGTTTTGTTGTGATGTAAACCTTATCGTCAAATTTCAACGGCACAATGTACTTTGCGTATGCGTCAACAACGGCAATAGAAACACCTTTATCCTCAAGTGCTCTTACATCGCAGCCGATTTGCTCCATAAAGTCACATCGTGCTTCCTCAAAGAACCTGATATAATTTGAATGATGGACTATGCTCATCATATCGGTTTCATAGTAATTGATTCTTCTTGAATATGGTTTTATCTGCAAAAAATCACCCTTTATTTTTTAATAAGCAAACCGTTTTTCAAATCCTCTTTAGCCTGCTGTCTTATTTTGAAGTGTTGCTTTTTACCTGTCGCCGTATGTGGCAATTCTGTCACAAAGCGGTAATATCTCGGAGCCTGATACTTTGAAATGTCAGGGGAATTTGCGCAAAACTCAAAAAGCTCCTTGGCAGTAAGGCTTTCGTCCTCGGGAATAACATAGGCTGCAACGCTTTCGCCACGAACACTGTCAGGCACACCCGTTACTATACATTCCGAAACTTTAGGGTGCTTATTGATAGCCTCTTCGATTCTTGCAGGGTAGATATTTTCGCCCTTGCTGATAATCATATCATCTTTTCTGCCCGAAATTGTGATAAATTGATTTTCGTCCCAAGTGCCTACATCGCCTGTGTACATCCAGCCGTCGGCAAATTTATCCTTTGAGGCTTTTTCGTTGCCTACATAGCAATAGGTTGTCTTACCGGGGCACTTAATAATTATTTCGCCCTCTGTCTTGCCGTCACAAGGAACAGTATCATCGGGATTTGCTTTTCCCTCATCGTAAACATTTACGATTCTTACCTCATCATCGGTACATGAACGACCTGCAGAACCTGCCATTTCAGGTAAATCGTACGGGCGTAAAAATGTATTCCAAAATGTTTCTGTTGTGCCGTAGCCGTTAAAAATATTAGGTGTAAGCACATTCTGAAAACGAATACAAGCCTCTTTTTCAAGCGGACTGCCCATAGTTATTATACCCTTTAAAGAAGAAATATTCTTAGGGTGCTTTTCCTGTCGGCTTGCAAGCAGAGTGAGAATTGACGGTACACCTGTTATAAAAGTAATCTTATTGCTCTCTACATATTCAAGGCAGGTCTTAGGGTTAAAATTACGCATAATTACAATACATCCGCCTACATACAAAGTAGGGGTAGGACCGCCCGAATGTAAACCGCCACGGTGGAACCACGGCGTCATATTCATTGTAATGTCGGTAGGGTTGAGCGGGAAATGCATAATTACATCGTGTGCTGAAAGCACTTCGTTTACATTGTTGAGCGGAACACCCTTTGGTGTGCCTGTTGTGCCCGAAGTCTGCAAACGAACAACCTCATCATATATATGCGGTTCAAAATCAACAGGCGGATTTTCTTCGGAGGCATTTTTTATATAGTCCTCAAAAAGAATATGTCCCTGCGGAAGTTCGATTTCTTTACCGGAGTTGTTTACGGCGATAATTATCTTTGGAGTATGAGAAGTGATTTCAAGAGCCTTTACAACGGTATCAAGGATTTCTGTGTCATACACATATACAGTAGGTTTGTTGTGACCGATGATTTCCGCCGTTTCGCCCGGAGAAAGATTAAAGTTTGCGGGATTACCGATAGCGCCGAGTTTTTGCGGTGATATATATCCAAGCAAAAATTGTGTAGAGTTAAAAAGCTGCATAAATACAACATCGCCCTTTTTAACACCGTCTGCTTTCATGGCATTTGCAAACTTATTTGCAGCTGTGTTTAATTCTGTATATGTCCACTTTATGTTACGGGCAGGGTCAATAACAGCTGTTCTATTGCCAAAACGGCGAACATTTCTCATAAAGCCGTTAAGCCATGTAAATTCGCTTTCAAATGTTTTTACAAACATATCTGTATCATAAGTAAACTGCATAAATTTCTCCTTTATATCGTTAGGGATTATCCCTTGTATCTGCCTACAATAATGCTTGAATTCTGTCCGCCGAAGCCAAATGCGTTCGACATAGCATAATCTATTTCGGCTTTCTTTGCTGTGTTAGCGACAAAGTCTATTCCGCTGCACTCGGGGTCAACTTCATTTAAGTTGATTGTCGGCGGAATTACTCCTGTTTCAATAGCCTTTACACAGGTAATAACTTCTGTAATGCCGCCTGCGCCCATCATATGACCTGTTGCGCCCTTTGTTGAGCTTACATACGGAAGTTTGTCACTGAACACACTTTTGATTGATGCGGTTTCTACAGTATCGCCCTTATTTGTAGCTGTGCCGTGAGCGTTTACATAACCTATCTGTGATGCGTCGATATTTGCCTGTGCAATAGCCTGTTTCATACAAGCAATAGCGCCTCTTCCTTCCGGATGCGGAGCTGTTACATGGTAAGCATCATCTGTGTTGCCACAGCCGAGAACTTCGCCGTAAATCTTTGCGCCTCTTGCAAGCGCGTGCTCCTCGGTTTCGAGAAGAAGCGCACCGCCGCCCTCTCCGATTACAAAACCGTCACGGGTAACATCAAAAGGTCTGCTTGCGGTAGCGGGGGAGTCGTTTCTGCGTGAAAGTGCCTTTGCGTTTGCAAGCGAATAAATTACGAGCGGACAGAGAACTGACTCCGCACCGACAGCGAGCATTACATCGGCTTTGCCTGTCTGCATACACATACAAGCTGTGTTGATTGCATCGCCGCCCGATGAACAAGCTGTGCTTACGGTAAGGCTCGGACCTTGAATATTGTGGTCGATTGCGATATTTGCAGCGGCAATGTTGCCGAGAATTTTAGGAATAAATCTCGGGCCTACCTTTTTATGTGCAGCACCCGAAAGTGCGTCTTGAGTGAACGCAATTGTAGCAATGCCGTTCATAGCTGTACCCATTACAATACCTGTGCGTTCAGGTTCAATTTCAAGGTTGCTCTGCTTTAAAGCCTCCTCTGCAGCAATATATGCATACTGCATAAACGGATCCGTTTTTCTGATTAAGTCTTTCGGCATATAATCCGACGGGTTAAAATTCTTTACTTCGCCCGCAATCTGAACCGCAAGTTCAGATGCGTCAAAACTTTTGATTGTGTCTATACCCGACACGCCTGCTGTGATATTTTTCCAGTAAGTATCTACACCAATGCCGATAGGTGTAACTGCGCCCATACCTGTAATAACTATTTTTTTCATAACTGCTCCTTGCCGCATAATTATTTATAGTTTTATAGTATTTGATTATTATTTGATTTTTGCATACTATTATGCTATACTCAAATTATAGCAGAAAGGAAAGAATTGGTCAACTAAAGTTTTAATGTAATTATTTATCGATTTTGACTTATTTATTCACTTCCTGCATAACAAGATACAATTAGCGAAAGGAAACTTTATTTATGGACATAAATCAGTTAAAGTGCTTTATCTCTGTGGCACGCACTCTGAATTTTTCGGAGGCTGCAAGGCGTAATTATGTTTCGCAGTCAACAGTAAGCCGATATATAATAGACCTTGAAAAAGAATTTGGGGTACAGCTTTTTATACGCTCGCACCGTGATGTTCTCCTTACAAACGAGGGCAAGACTTTGTTGCCGTACGCAATAGAAATTGTAGAAACCTTGAACAAAGCCACATCTATAATAAAGCAGATGCATGACGGAGGAAAGGGAAGAATTACGGTTGCGTGCGACCAAACCTCTTTTTCGTTTCCGACAAAATGCATAAAAGAATTTCGCAAGCGTTATCCCGATATTACGGTTGATGTAAAAGAACTTGACGGTTCGGAAAACGGCAATGTACTCGGCGGCGATTATGACTTTTGCTTTATGCCGAGGGATATGCTGCCCGAAAGCTCATCTGTCGAGTCTATAGTAACCCACAGCGAACAGCTTTATGTAATTGCGGACAAAACAAATACTGCGGCAAAGCAGAAAAATATTTCTATGGCTGACCTTGCAAACGAAAAACTTGTACTTCTTTCTGAAAATGTTTCTCCCATACTGTATATGGAGGTTATGGATTTATACCGCACTTTTCATATTTCACCCAAAATCACAAATACATTTGACGATGTAAAAAGTATGTATATGGCAGTGGCGGCTGGTATGGGAATTTCTATTGTTCCGAGTTCACTGCTAAATTTTTCATCGGACAAAAGCTGTTCAAGCATACCGCTAAGCGATGCTGACACAAGCATTTCTTATGTTATGGCGTGGAGTAAATCCGCTACCAATCCCGTTGCAAAGCATTTTCTTGAGCTCGTAAAAGAGTATGCAAACGATGTTGATAACATTTACGGGTTATAATGTGACTGTTCTGTGATTATATATAATAATATTTGTGATGTAATAAAAACTTTTCTATATTTTCACATAAATTTTACTTAAAAACCCTTTACTTTGGAAATAAAAGGTGTTATAATATCGTTAGTCAATGAAAAAGTGACTAATATTTCCTATTAGGGGGTCATAATAATGTACAGATTCACATTACCAAGAGATCTTTATCACGGAAAAGATGCTCTTTCAAGTTTAAAAACACTCGAAGGCAAAAAAGCAATTGTAGTAGTAGGCGGCGGCTCAATGAAGCGTAACGGTTTCCTTGACAAGGCTGTTGATTATTTAAAAGAAGCAGGAATGGAAGTTAAACTCTTTGAAGGTGTTGAGCCTGACCCATCTGTTGACACAGTTATGAAGGGCGCAGCCGTTATGAGAGAGTTTGAGCCTGACTGGATTGTAGCGATGGGCGGTGGCTCACCGATTGATGCGGCAAAGGCTATGTGGGCATTCTATGAGTATCCTGAAATCACATTTGAGGATCTTATCACACCGTTCAGCTTCCCTAAATTAAGACAGAAAGCAAAATTCTGTGCTATTCCGTCAACTTCCGGTACAGCTACAGAGGTTACGGCTTTCTCTGTAATTACCGACTACGACAAGGGTATCAAGTATCCGCTTGCCGACTTCAACATTACTCCTGATGTAGCTATTGTTGACCCGTCACTTGCTGAAACTATGCCTAAAAAGCTTACAGCACATACAGGTATGGATGCTATGACACACGCAATTGAGGCATATGTATCTACTCTTAACTGTGATTATACAGATGCTCTTGCACTTCACGCAATTAAGATGATTCACAACGACCTTAAAAAGTCATATGACGGCGATATGGACGCTCGTGATGCTATGCACAATGCACAGTGTCTTGCAGGTATGGCATTCTCAAACGCTCTTCTCGGTATTGTTCACTCAATGGCTCATAAGACAGGTGCTGCATTCTCGGGCGGTCACATTATTCACGGCTGTGCAAATGCTATGTACCTTCCAAAGGTAATTAAATATAATTCCAAAGATGCTACAGCAGCCGAGCGTTATGCACAGATTGCTAAATTCATCGACCTTAAGGGCGAAACAACAGAAGAACTCGTTGATGCACTTATCGCAGAACTTCGCTCAATGAACGATCAGCTCGACATTCCGCAGGCTATTAAGAACTACGGTCCGGGTGGCGTTAAGGCTGATGTAAGCATTATCGACGAAAAAGAGTTTATGGATAAGCTCCCCGAAACAGCTAAGAATGCTATCGCAGACGCTTGCACAGGCTCTAACCCTCGTCAGCCAAGTCAGGAAGAAATGGAAAAACTCCTTAAGGCTTGCTACTATGACCTCGAAATTGATTTCTGATTAATTTCAGATTAATTAAGCAATAAATTTTTTCATTATAATCTCCTTTTCTTTATACTTAATCTATGAATTCTAATTATAATATTATATTGTTTTCATTTGATAACCTCAAAGCCTGCCCTTGCATAATGTAAGGGCAGGCTTTCTGTTTGGATTTATTAAATTAAGTTGATTTACATAATATGAGAAATCAGATAGCAAAGCGCTATGCCAATCATTGTCGGCATAACTATCGAAAACATCGTCCAGCCCATACTACCCGTTTCTTTTTTGATTGTAAGGCATGTTGTGGAGCAAGGGAAGTGGAAGATGCACATTACTATTGTACAGATTGCCGTTGTAAGCGTCCAGCCGTTTTGCGTAAGCAATGCAAAAAGTTCCTCATAACTTGCAAAATCAGTCAGCGTACCCGTGGAAAGGTACGACATAATTATTATCGGTATTACAGTTTCATTTGCAGGAAATCCGAGTACAAAAGCCATTATAATTACTCCGTCAAGACCTATGGCTCTGCCGAACGGGTCAAAAAAATCCGTACAATACGAAAGCAGTGAGCTGTCTGCAATATAGATATTTGCAAGCAGCCATATCAGCGCTCCTGCCGGAATTGCTACTATAACCGCTCTGCCAAGCACAAACAAGGTGCGGTCTAAAAACGAGCTGACTATAGTTTTTAGAATTCTCGGCTTGCGGTACGGCGGAAGTTCAAGCGCAAAAGCCGAACGCTCGCCGCTTAACAGCGTTACAGACAATATTTTAGACACAAACATTGTCATCATAACCGCAAAAAGTATCAGTAAAACAAGGATTAACGCTATGCTTATTGAACTTGCAAATACGCAGGCACTGCCCGAAAAGAATATTGTAATCAGCGCAATAAGCATCGGAAATCTTCCGTTGCAGGGCATAAAATTATTTGTAACTGTCGCAATCAGTCTTTCTTTAGGTGATTCTATTATTCGACAGCCCGTAACTCCGCAGGCATTACAGCCGATCCCCATTGCCATAGTCAGACCTTGCTTGCCGTGCGCACCGCATTTTGAAAAGAATTTGTCAAGATTAAACGCTATCCTCGGTAAATAGCCAAAGTCCTCTATCAGCGCAAACAGCGGAAAAAATATCGCCATTGGCGGCAGCATTACCGCAACCACCCAACTAAGTGTCGTGTATATTCCGTTTATAAAAAAGCCTTTTATAAAATCCGGTGCATTAAAAAAATCAAATACATATACCAAACCGACTTTTATATATTCAAACAGTTCGCTCAAAAGACGGCTCGGATAATTTGCGCCGACCGCAGTTATCCAGAAAAGCAAACCGAGCAAAAGTATCATAATAGGTATTCCCGTAATTTTAGAAGTAAGTATTTTATCAAGCTTTTTGGTTTTTTCGCTTATGTTTTCACCGCATTTTTTTATACATCGACTGCATATTTCCTTTGAACGAGCGGCAAGAAATTCAGTGTTTTCTTTGTGCTTTTCCTTATTAAAAATATCTATTCCGTCATACAGCCTTGTAACACGAAAGCATTTTGTTTTTTCGGTGCAGACATCGTAAATTTTCTCTCGGATTTTTTCAATATCGCTTTTCTTTGTAGCATTGGTGCTTATAACAGGTATGCCGAGATTAAGCGACAGCTCATCTTCGTCAATAACAAAACCGTTTTTACAACATTCGTCGCTAAGATTGAGGCACAGCACCGCTTTTTTCGTTACCGAAAGAACCTGTAGGGTAAACGAAAGATTCCGTTCAAGCACGCTTGAATCAATTACAATAACCGTGCAGTCAATGTCATCTCTGACAAGAAACTGCCGTGAAACTTCTTCTTCGGGTGAAAAAGAAATCATAGAATATGTGCCGGGTAAATCGACGACGGAAAAACTTTTGTCTTTGATTTTTGTGCACCCTTTGGCATACCCAACGGTTTTGCCCGTCCAATTGCCCGTGTGCTGTTTCATACCTGTAAGAGCATTGAAAATCGTGCTTTTTCCGACATTAGGATTGCCGGCAAGTACCACATTGTAGTCTGCATTGTCGCAAATTTTTCCGTTTGCCTCTGTTTTACGGCTGTTTCTTGTCAGCAAATAAAAACCTCCCAACTTTTTAATTATTTATGCGTAATCCCGATTTAGGCGTACCGTAATTTTACTGCAATCGCTTTCTCTAAGCGCAATTACCGTTCCTTTTGACAAATACGCTGTCGGGTCGCCAAACGGACTTTTCATTATCGGCACAATTTTCTCACCCTCTGTTATGCCCATATCAAAAATTCTGTTTTTTATGCCGTTGCCGCACTCGACACTATCTATATAAACCTCGCAATTCAGCGGAATTTTGTCAAGAGTTGTTTTTTCCATTAACTTCACCTGAATTTTCTGTACATCGCATATAGGTGTGCGCCGTACTTACATTTTGATTACTAACAGAGTATTCAGACAAAACTATATAGTTACAATTTTAGTTTTGCCTTTAAAATTTACATTGCCTATGTTATAATTGTTATAAGCAATGCACTCCGCACATAAAAATAAAACGGGGTGTTCGGCTTTATGAAATTTAAGAAAATCTTGTATTTTACAATATGTTTTATTCTTATAATTGCTTTTGTTTTCCTGATTACAACGGCTTATTTTCGCCTTAATATACTGACGAGTGAAAGTAATGTCAGCGAAAACACGCATACTGTAATAATCGACGCAGGTCACGGCGGTGAGGACGGCGGCGCTGTAAATGATAACAATGTGGTGGAAAAAGACCTTAATCTGCAAATATCAGTAAAACTTGCGGATATGCTTACACTGTTCGGCTATAAAACAGAGCAAATCAGAACAGAGGACAAATCCGTATATACGCAAGGCGAAAATGTGCGACAGCGCAAAGTTTCCGATATGAAAAACCGTCTTTCTGTATTTAATTCAAATCCCGAAAATGTGGTAATCAGTATTCATCAGAATAAGTTTACCGAGAGCAAATACAGCGGAACGCAAGTTTTTTATTCACCTAACAATCCGCAGAGCGCCGATCTTGCGGAGAGTATCAGACAATCTGTAAAAACTATGCTCCAGCCTGACAATGAAAGGGAATGTAAGAAAGCGGATAAAAGCATTTATCTTTTAAAAAATGCGACTGTGCCCGCCGTAATTTGTGAATGCGGATTTATCTCTAACGAAAGCGAATGTGCAAAATTGCAGGACGATACCTATCAACAAAAAATGGCTTATGCGATAGCTGTCGGACTGATGAATGTTTATTAAAGGAAGTTTAATATGGCAAAAATCAAAAGTGTATATATATGCTCGCAGTGCGGCTACGAATCGCCGAAATGGTACGGAAAATGTCCGACCTGCGGCGAATGGAACACAATGGAAGAAGAAATCAAAGAAAGCGTGAAAGCTGCGCCTGCTGTAAAAAGAAAGGTAGCTTCTGCGGTTTCTTCTCCTTATTCAATTACGGAAATCACCACCGAAAACGAGCACCGCTACGACACGGGCTGTGGCGAACTTAACCGTGTGCTTGGCGGCGGCATTGTAAAGGGCAGTCTTATTTTGCTCGGAGGTGACCCGGGTATCGGCAAATCAACCGTGTTACTGCAAATATGTCAATATCTCGGCAACTCAATGAAAGTGCTTTATGTATCGGGCGAAGAATCGCAAAGACAGCTTAAGTTAAGGGCAAACCGACTCGGTGTAAATTCTCCGAATCTTTTTGTAATGACCGAAACCGATGTAGAAGTAGTGTGCGAACAAATCCGTGCTGAAAAGCCCGATATAGTAATGATCGACTCAATTCAGACAATGAATCTTACAGAATTAAGCTCCTCACCGGGCAGTGTAACGCAGGTCAGAGAATCGACAAACTGCCTTATGCGCACGGCAAAGTCGCTTGATATTCCAATGTTTGTGGTAGGTCATGTAAACAAAGAGGGTTCAATTGCGGGTCCGAAAGTGCTTGAGCACATCGTTGATACCGTACTGCACTTTGAAGGTGACAAGCAGATGTCATGCAGAATTTTAAGAGCAGTCAAAAACAGATACGGTTCTACAAACGAAATCGGCGTGTTTGAAATGACCGACACGGGACTTGTGGAAGTGCCCAATCCGTCTGTAATGTTGCTGTCGGGCAGACCTAAAGGCGTATCGGGTACTTGCGTAACCTGTACAATTGAGGGTTCTCGTCCTATTCTTGCGGAAGTTCAGGGACTTGCAACGCAAAGCGGCTACGGCAACGCTCGAAGAATGGCAACGGGCTTTGACTACAACCGACTTTCGCTTTTGCTTGCCGTGCTTGAAAAAAGAGCGGGATATTATTTTTCAAACAATGACGCTTATATAAACATTGTCGGCGGTCTTAGAATTGACGAACCTGCCATTGACCTTGCGGTCGCAATGGCGCTTATCAGCAGTCTGAAAGATGTTCCGATTGACGAGAATGTTGTAGTGTTCGGCGAAATCGGTCTTGCCGGCGAAATCAGGGCGGTTTCTCAAGCTCAATTAAGAGTAAACGAGGCTGTAAGGCTTGGATTTACAAAAATCATTCTTCCGTATCACAATCTGAAAGCCGTAAAATGTGACGGTGCAGAGCTTATCGGAGTTAAAAATATAAGACAGGCCTTTGAGGCAGTCAGCATATGAGCGCCTTTGTAATGTCCGACAAGTACCCGAAATTTTGCAAAGCAATTGAAATTTTTGGGTACGATATTATACCGTCGGATAAAATTTTACAATTTAATACACCTGAACAGCGGCACATTGATATGCAAATGTTAAAAATCAACAACGATATTTTTCTGCTTAAAGAATGTAATAATTTAAAAAGACTTCGTGAAAACAAAAATTATAATATAATTCTTTGCAAGAACAATATTGACGGTAAATATCCGCATTGCGTGGCACTTAATTGCCTGTATATCAGCGGAAAATTATACGGCAGGGAAGAGGCTATAGATGTTTCAGTCAAAAACTACTGCAAGGAAAACGGCATTGAGATAGTCGATGTAAAACAAGGTTACACACGCTGTTCAACTGCGGTTATCGGTAAAAACAGCGCCATAACCGCCGACAGCACAATCTATAATGCGCTTACCAAAAACGGAATTGATGTTCTGAAAATCGACAGCGGAAGCATAAGACTTGACGGATACGATTACGGATTTATCGGCGGTGCGTGCACAATGATTGATGACGGTACTGTAGCGTTTTTCGGTGATATAAAAACTCACCCTAACTTCCGAAAAATCGAAAGATTTTGTATAATTCATAATGTCAAAATAATTAATTTAGCAGAAAATAAACCGCTTACAGATGTAGGCAGCGCAGTAAAGATATGACAAGCCCCGGCTTTGGAAAAATCAAAGTCGGGGCTGTTTTTTTATTAGCGTCTTTATCAAAAGTTGGGGTAAATTATGGTTTAGATTAAATAATTTTAAAATTTAGGTCAACATTATAACTCGTAATAAATTTTTATTGTTTTTCATCGGATTTTTTATTGGATTTTTGCTTTACCTTAGACAAAGGATTTTTCTCGGCGGCATTTTTCATCTGCTCGGAACTTAAGTGGGTGTAAATCTCGGTTGTGCCGAGGTTTTCGTGACCGAGCACATCTTTTAGCACTCGTATGTCAACTCCGCCGTACTGATACATCAGTGTTGCCGCAGTGTGCCTTAGCTTATGACAGGAGTAGCCCTGTGCATTCAGACCGATTTTTTCAAGATATTTATACACCATAGCCTGTATGGTTTTTACGCTCATTCTGCGATGATTCCGGCTGATAAACAGCGCATATTTATCCTTAACGCCGTCAACGGGCCGCACCCGCATATAATTTTGGATTGCGGAAACGCAGGCGGAATTAAGGTAAATAATTCGTTCTTTGTTGCCCTTGCCGACAACACGCATAGTGTCATCCTGATGAATGTCCGTGTAATTCAAAGACGCCATTTCAGACACACGCAAGCCGCAATTTAAAAACAGCGTAAGAATACAGTAATCACGCTCCTTATAATCACCGTCGACTGCATTCAGCAATTCAAGACTTTGCTCAAGCGTAAGATACTTTGGCAAAGATTTTTTCTTTTTTGGAACTTCAAGCTGTTCAACAGGATTGCTGTCAAGCACGCATTTTTTTGTTGCGAGATAGTTAAAATAACCCTTAAGGCTCGAACATTTACGGGCACGGGTAACATTTTGATTTTTGCGCTCACGCTGAATATAATTCATAAATTCATATGCGTCGTTCAATGTGACGGTTTTCACAAGTTCAAGGTCAACATCAGAAATCGAAATGTTCTCAAATTCAGAATCATTCGGAACAAGTCCACGCTGTAATTTTATAAATCTGAAAAATGTACGCAAATCTATGTAGTACTCATCAACGGTTTTCTGTGATTTTCCTTTGACCGTCTGCATATAAAACAAGTAATCCTTGATTATCTGCGGCGCTTCATCTATGAAAGAAATACTCATTTAAATGCTTCACCTTCCCTCAATTATACAAAACATTGATTTTGTATAATTAACTATATTTTTATACAAGGGTAGAAAACCTGTAATTCGATTACAGATTGCAGGTCTTCTACCCACTTTACTTACACATTATTATATCATATGACATATAAAAAGCAAAGCGTTTTCTCAATTGCATTTTACATATCTTCTGCGTTGTAAATAGATGTGACCATCTGTACTTTTTCTCCCGGTACCGTCAGTTCCGGATATCTGCGAATTGCATTCTTCTTACACTTGACAAACTATATCCGTATTTTCTGCTTCTCTTTTTTTATTGGTTCACATCATTTTAACACACACAATAAAAGCGGTATTTGCAAAAATATAATAATTGACTTTTACTGCAAAAAAGACTATAATTTACTGGTATGCTTTTGTCTTTACAATATTGCTACAGTAAATTGTAGGGGCGGACAGTGTTCGCTTGGTCAAAGCTTTTGCCAATTGTCACTCTCCGTCCTTTAGTTATGCAATAAATACAGCATATTAGATTTTTTTATGAACAGGGGTGCGTGAATGGAGCAGTCAGAAAAAAATACCATTATATCTTTAAGGGATATATTCGTCCGATTTGACGGAGAGGTAATATTAAACCATATAAATCTTGACTTTAAAGACAAGGAATTTATTACTATTCTCGGGCCGAGCGGCTGCGGAAAAACCACTACCCTAAGAATTATCGGCGGTTTTGTCGAACCTGAAAGCGGAGATGTTCTCTTTGACGGTAAAAGAATCAACGGCACACCGCCAAACAAAAGAAATGTTAATACGGTCTTTCAAAAATATTCGCTTTTCCCACATCTTAATGTGTTTGACAATGTCGCTTTCGGTTTAAAACTGAAAAAACTACCGAAAAACGAAATTAAAGAGCGTGTTTCAAAAATGCTTGCGGTTGTTGACCTTAAAGGATATGAAAAGCGAGCTATCACAAAACTTTCGGGCGGTCAGCAGCAGCGTGTTGCCATTGCAAGGGCTTTGGTGTGCGACCCGGAAGTTATTTTGCTTGACGAACCGCTCGGTGCGCTTGACCTTAAGCTAAGAAAGAGTATGCAGATTGAATTAAAAGAAATTCAGCAGAACTCTCAAAAAACTTTTATATATGTAACACACGATCAGGAAGAGGCTCTTACAATGAGCGATACCGTTATTGTAATGAACAACGGTGTTGTTGAGCAGGTTGGCTCACCTGAAGATATTTACAACGAACCCGTAAATGCGTTTGTTGCGGATTTTATCGGCGAGGCAAATATTCTTAACGGCACAATGCTCGGCGACTGCCGTGTAGAAATTCTCGGCAAACAACTTGAATGTGTTGACAAGGGTTTTGGCGAAAACACGCCTGTCGATGTTGTAATCCGTCCCGAGGATATTGAAATTACAACTCCCGAAAAAGGTCAGCTTGCAGGCACTGTAGTAAAATCGACATTTAAGGGCGTTCACTACGAAATGAGCGTAATGTGCGGCAAGTGCGAAATCCTTATACATTCCACTTCTTCCGCAGAAATCGGCAGTCAGATTGGTATGCAGGTAATTCCGTTTAATATTCAGATTATGAATAAACTCCTGCCGTTCTATAATAATGAAATCGAAGTAACGGTTTCTTCCGCAAACGAAGACGAAAATACATTCAGCTTTGAGTTTGAAGACGAAACCATTGAAGTGCCAAATCATTATTTTAAGGAAGGCACAAAGTTAAAAATCATTCTTCCGCCGGACGCACTTTCACTTGCGGGTGACGGCAACGGTGACCTTACGGATTTATATATTGAATCTGTTATTTATAAGGGTGAACATAATGAGATTATCCTTGAGTCGGACACACGAAAATGGCTTATGCTAAGCGACACCGACGAACAGGTTGCCACTTATGTACCGCTCTCGTTTGATTTTGATAAAGCGAAATTTGAAGTTTTATCCGATAAGGAGGGTTAAAGATGAAATCACGCAAGCCCTCTATTCCCTATATAATTTGGATGGCGGTATTTACAATGATACCGATGATAATGGTCGGTATTACAGCTTTTACAGGCAAGAACGGCGGATTTTCGTTGGAGGCTTTTGAAAAGGCTTTCTTTTATAAAGAAGTATTTTTAAGGTCGCTTTGGATTGCATTAATATCAACCGCAATCTGTTTGCTTATTGCTTATCCGCTTGCTTATATGCTTACAAAAATGAAACCGTCAACGCAGAATTTTGTAAATATGCTTTTGATGATTCCTATGTGGATGAACTTTCTGCTTAGAATTTATGCGTGGGTTATGATACTTCAGACGAATGGCCCTCTCGATACATTTTTATCGTTCTTCGGAATACACGGAACATACCTCGGAAATTCGGGTGCGGTTGTGCTCGGTATGGTTTATGAGTATCTTCCGTTTATGATTCTTCCGATTTACACTGTTATGAGTAAAATTGACAATGGTCTTATTGAGGCGGCTCAAGACCTCGGTTCAAACGGATTTCATGTTTTCAGCAAAGTTGTGCTTCCGCTTAGTATCCCCGGTGTTATTTCGGGTATAACACTTGTTTTTGTTCCGTCGGCAAGTACATTCCTTGTAGCGCAGTACCTCGGCGGCACAAACGATATTATGATCGGTGACATTATAGACAAGGTGTTCTGGACAGACCAAAGTACGGGTTCGGCGATTTCGCTGATACTGATGGTATTCATCCTTGTGTTCCTTGTGCTTATGAATTTCTTTGGAGATGAGGAGGCGATTGCATAATGAAAAACAAGCATATTGCCTCAAAGATATATACAACGCTTGTGATGTTGTTTTTATATCTTCCGATTTTTGTACTCATTATATTTTCGTTCAACGAGGGTAAAACTACTGTATGGAAAGGCTTTTCGTTCAAATGGTATGAAGAACTTTTCAGAGATGATAAAATTATAAACGCTCTCGGCAATTCGCTTATAATTGCTGTACTCGCATCAATTTTCGCAACCATACTCGGCACTGCCGCAGCTATAGGAATAAGCAATTTCAAAGGTAAAAAAAGACTGCTTATACAAAGTGCGTCTAACATTCCGATTATCAGCCCTGACATTGTAATGGGTGTATCGCTTATGCTTTTATTTACATTTTTAGGTGTTTTATTTAACTTTGAAATGGGTTTTATTACCGTGCTTATTGCTCATATATGTTTTTGCGTTCCTTTTGTAGTGCTTAATGTTATGCCGAGAATACACAAGATGGACCAAAGTATTTATGATGCGGCGCTCGACCTCGGCTGTAATCAATGGCAGGCTTTTTACAAGGTGGTAATTCACGAGCTGATGCCGGGTATTTTCTCCGGACTTTTAATGAGTTTCACTTACTCTCTTGACGATTTTATAATCACATATTTTACAAGAGGCGCAAAGTTTCAAAACTTATCAATTGAGATTTACTCAATGACACACAGAAGAATATCGCCGAAAATCAATGCGCTTTCCGCACTTTTGTTTTTAGCGGTACTTATCGTTATGATACTTATAAATATTCGTGACAAACACGAGGAAAAGGTGAAAAAATAAACTGAATAAGGGAGATTGAAAATGAAAAAATTTGGCTGTGTTGTTCTTTCTTTACTCATCGGTACAGCGGCTTGCAGTGCAATGGCAGGCTGCGGCAAAAGCTATGACGGTGAAGTTAATGTATATAACTGGGGCGAATACATTGCAAACGGTGAGGACGGTACGCTTGATGTAATTGACGAATTTGAAAAAGAGTACAACATCAAGGTAAACTACACCACTTACGAAACCAACGAAGAACTTTACAATATGCTTAAAAACAGCAATGTAAGTTATGATGTTATTATTCCGTCAGATTATATGATAAGCAAGCTCATAAGCGAAAATATGCTGCAGGAACTTGATTACAGCAACATTCCTAACAAAGATAACCTTATGGAACGCTTTAAAAATCTTTCCTGCGACCCTGAGGGTAAATACACTGTTTGCTACACCTGGGGCGTTACTTCAATGGTTTATGACAAAACAAAAGTGGCAACAAAGCCAACTTCATGGGAAGCACTTTGGGATAAATCGTTAAGCGGCGACATTCTTATGTTTAACAACAGCCGTGACGCTATGGCAATTGCAATGCAGCTTTGCGGTATTAATCCCGCCAATTGTACCAAAGAGGATGTTGACAAGGCGGCGGCAAAGCTTTCCGAACAAAAGCCTTTGCTTAAGAAATATGTAATGGATCAGGTTTTCACAGAAATGGAAAACAGTCAGTCGGCAATCGCACCGTACTACGCAGGCGATATCGTTATGATGATGGAAAATAACGAAGATTTGGACTATGCAATGCCCAAAAACGGCTCTAACCTTTTCTATGACGCAATGTGTATTCCTACTTGCAGTAAAAACAAAGAGAATGCCGAAAAATTCATTAACTTTATGCAGTCACCTGAAATTGCGGCAGCTAACTTTGAATATCTCTACTACGCAACACCTAATCAGAAAGCATATGACGAGTATCTTGACGAGGATATAAAAAATAACGAACTTATCTTCCCGAGTGACGAATATCTCGACAAATGTTATGTATTTACAAATGTACCAGACGATGTTTACAGCTATATGCAGGAACAGTTCGTAAAAATTCAGGCGGATAAATAATCAAAATCAAAGCAAACAGAGCAGACTTGAAATTACAGTCTGCTCTGTTTTTATGTTTGTATGATTTTGTTATGTATCAGAAATTAAATCAGCATTTTACTTTTTAATATTCTGTCGCATATCAAGCACATATTTTTCTCCTATATTCATCAAAATCACTTTTCGGTTATTACCTTATAGCAATCTGGGCGTCTGTCACGGAATATTCCCCAGCCGAGTCTGTTTTGAAAAACCTCATCAAGGTCAAACTCTGCTGTAAGCACGGTTTCTTCATCTCTTGACGCAGATTTAATAATCTCTCCCGTTTCGTTTGTAATGAAAGATGAGCCGTAAAAAACAAGTGAGGAAGTCTGATTGCCGTTTTCGTCACAAGGGGTTACATCTTCCCTACCTATGCGGTTTGCCGCAATTACGGGAATTACATTTGCCGCAGAATGTCCCTGCATACATCTTCTCCAATGCGGCATACTGTCGCACTCAAGTATAGGTTCTGAACCGATAGCGGTCGGATAGAAAATCAATTCGGCGCCATTTAACGCAAGCGCTCTTGCGGTTTCGGGGAACCATTGATCCCAGCAAATGCCTATGCCGATTGTACCGAACTTAGTTTTAAAAGTTTTGAACCCCGTATCACCCGGAATAAAGTAAAATTTTTCCTGATAATAATGGTCGTCGGGAATGTGAGTCTTACGGTATAAACCCAGAATTTCGCCGTCTGCATCAATTACCGCAACACTGTTGAAAAGGCGGTTTCCGTCACGCTCGTAAAAGCTGACAGGAATAACAATTTCAAGTTCTTTCGCAAGTTTTGCAAAATGTTTTACAGCGTCGTTTTCAAGGGTAGGCTTAGCAAAATTGTAGTAGTCATATCGTCTTTCCTGACAAAAATACTGTCTTTCAAACAGTTCGGGGAGTAAAACAATATTTGCGCCGTCTTTTTTTGCCTGTCGCACAAATTTTTCGGCATTTGCTATATTCTCCCAAACATCGGTTGTACATTTCATCTGAACCGCCGATACCTTAACTTTTCTCATATTTTACCTCCCTTATCGGCAAACGGAATTTGTTGTGTAATGCAGTGAATATTGCCTCCGCCGACAATAATATCTCTTGCATAAATCGGAATAATTTTTCTGTCTTTGCAAACTCTTTCAAGAATTTCTGTGGCAACTCTGTCGCTTTCGGCATTTTCACCGCCGAATTGAGGCAAAATCACAGCGCCGTTGCAAAAATAAAAATTAACATACGATGCCGCAAGCCTTTCTCCGACTTCTCTTGTGTCCTCTCCGTCCTCGAATATATATCCTTTTATATCGTTTTCGGTAACTGTCACGGGAATTTTCGGAACAGGCAGTTTATGGACCTTAATCTTTCTTCCTTTATTGTCGGTTGAATTTTCAAGAATATCAAGACACGCTTTTGATATTGCATATTGCGGGTCGTTTTCATCATCACACCACGCAAGTACAACCTCTGTCGGAGCGACAAATGCGCATATGTTATCTATATGACCGTTGGTTTCGTCATTATAAATACCCTTTGGCAGCCAGATTGTTTTATTTATACCGAGGTATTTATTTAGCTTTTCTTCAATCTCGGCTTTTGTCAGCTGCGGATTTCTGCCTTTGCTTAACAGACATTCTTCTGTTGTAATGAGCGTGCCCTCTCCGTCAGTATGAATTGAGCCGCCCTCAAGCACAAACGGATGTGCGTCATACAACGGAACGCCAAGCGTTTTGCAAAGTTCATATGGAATTTTATCGTCATTCTCCCAATTTGCATACAGACCGTCATATTCGCCGCCCCATGCGTTGAATTGCCAGTCGATGGCACGAATTTCGCCGTTATTGTTTACAACAAAAGTCGGGGCGGTATCCCTTGCCCATGCATCATCGGAATTTATATTCAAAACTTCCGCATTTTTAACACCTTCAAGGCAAGCCTTTGCGTGAGCAAATTTTTTGTCGCTTGCAAGCACAAATACCTTTTCAAACTCCGCAATTTTTCCTATAATTTCCGCAAAAACCTTTTCGGCAAATTTTGCCTCATAGCACCAACTTCCGGGTCTTTCGGGCCAAATCATAACGGTGGCAGAATGTTTTGAAAATTCAGCAGGCATACAAAAGCCATCGTCAGTCGGAAATTTGTTTTTTATATACTCAAAGCTCATTTATGAAAGCCTCTCTTTAAAATCGTTGTACGAAAATTCTTTTATAACCTCGCAGTTATCTTCATTATGCATAAGCACAATTGACGGCAGCGGCATACCGTTAAAGGTATTGTTCTTTACCATTGAGTAAATCGCCATATCCTCAAAAATCAGTCTGTCACCGATTTTAACTTTGCTGTCAAAGCTGTAATCGCCGATTACATCGCCTGCAAGGCAGGTACAAGATGACAAACGATAAGTAAACGCTTTTTCATTAGGCTTACCGCTGTTTTTGAGCGGCGGTCTGTACGGCATTTCAAGAACATCAGGCATATGACAGGCGGCAGATGCGTCAAGAATCAGAATATCAAGTCCGTTATGAACAATGTCCATAACCTCTGTAATAAGATAGCCTGCATTCAGTGCCGCTGCCTCACCTGGTTCAAGATAAACTTCAACATCGTATTTATTTTGAACATACTTTATAAGGTCAACAAGCGCCTTTGTATCGTAATCATCTCGTGTAATATGATGTCCGCCGCCAAAGTTGAGCCATTTTGCGTTATAAAAATACTTGCCGAACTTTTCTTCAACTGCCTTAAAAGTAGACACCAAATCATCTGAATTTTGCTCGCACAATGTGTGAAAGTGAAAGCCCTCAACTCCGTCAAGCAAATCTTCTCTGAAATTTGCCTTTGTAACCCCAAGTCTTGAACCGTAAGCGCACGGGTCATAGATTTCGTGTCCCTCTTGTGTGGAAAACTCGGGGTTAAGTCGTATGCCTACGCTTACATCTGCATTTTGCCATTTATCCCTGTATTTTTCAAGTTGAGAAAATGAGTTAAAAACAATATGACCGCAGATTTTTAAAATCTCTTCAAAATCATTCTCCTTAAAAGCAGGTGCGAAAATGTGCGTTTCTTTTCCGAAACATTCGTGACCGAGTTTAGCCTCATAAAGCCCGCTTGCGGTTGTGCCCGACAGGTATTTGCTCATAAGCGGATACACGCAAAATGCCGAAAAAGCCTTTTGAGCAAGCAGAATTTTACAGCCTGTCCTGTCTTGAACGCTTTTTAATATTTCAAGGTTTTTTATCAGCTTTTGCTCATCTATAACATAGCAAGGTGTTTTTAATTCTGTAAATTTCATCGGCTTACTCAACTGTTACGGGATTTTCGTCAACAACCCAAGGAAGACCAAATTTATTAAGTGCCTCCATATACGGATCGGGGTCAAACTCCTCTACATTATAAACACCAGGCTTTTTCCACTGACCGCTAAGAACAAGCGACGCACCGATCATAGCCGGCACACCTGTTGTGTATGATACAGCTTGCGAGCCGACCTCTTTATAGCACTCCTGATGGTCGCACATATTGTAGATGTAAATTGTCTTTTCTTTGCCGTCCTTAACGCCTGTAAAGATACAGCCGATATTTGTCTTGCCCTTAGTGCGTGGACCGAGAGATGCAGGGTCAGGCAAAAGAGCCTTTAAGAACTGAATCGGTACAATTTCTCTGCCCTCATACATAACAGGCTCGGTAGAAAGCATACCGACATTCTCAAGGCACTGCATATGTGTAAGGTAGCTCTGTCCGAATGTCATAAAGAAGCGAATACGCTTTACATTCGGAATATTCTTTGCGAGTGACTCGATTTCCTCGTGGTGAAGCAGGTACATATCCTTTTCGCCCACACCGTCAAAGTTATACACTCTCTTAATCTCCATAGGTTTGGTTTCAATCCACTTGCCGTCTTCCCAATACGAGCCGTTTGCGGATACCTCACGAAGATTTATTTCAGGGTTAAAGTTTGTTGCAAACGGATAGCCATGGTCGCCGCCGTTGCAGTCGAGAATATCTATATAATGGATTTCATCAAAATAATGCTTGAGCGCATATGCTGTAAATACGCTTGTAACACCCGGGTCAAAGCCTGTACCCAAAAGTGCTGTGATACCTGCTTTTTCAAACTTTTCTTTATATGCCCACTGCCACGAATAATCAAAGTAAGCGGTAAAGCCAAGGTCTTTGCAGCGTTTTTCATAAACGGCTTTCCATTCGGGGTCTGTTGTGTCCTCCGGTTCATAGTTTGCCGTATCAATGTAGTCTGTTTTGGTTTCAAGGCAGGCGTCCATAATTGTTAAATCCTGATACGGAAGTGCAAGGTTTAATACCGCATCGGGCTTGTATGAATTAATAAGAGCCACAAGCTCATCCTTACTGTCGGCATTTACCTGTGCGGTTGTAATAACCGTTTTTGTTGTGTTTTCAAGTTTTGCTTTTATAGCGTCACACTTTGATTTCGTCCTGCTTGCAATGCAAATTTCTGTAAAAACATCGCTGTTCTGACAACACTTGTGAATTGCAACACCTGCAACACCGCCACAACCGATAATTAAAAGTCTGCTCATTTTGTTTTCCTCCAATATATAAAATTATTTTTCTTCTTCTGCAAGTAAATCTTCAACATATTTCGGCAGCATAAATGCACCTCGATGAAGATTGGTCGTATAGTACCAAGTTTTTATGCCACGCTTGTTCCATCTTTTAGCGTCAAGGTCTTTGAGCGGATGATACTTTTTAGATGCAAAGCCAAACAGCCAATAACCTGCGGCACAGGTAGGAATATGCGCCTGATACACACGGCTTATCGGAAATGAGTTGTACACTCTCTTGTGCATAGCCTTACAAGCACCCTCGTCCTCATCATAGAACGGACTGCCGTGCTGATATACCATAATTCCGTCATCTTTAAGTGCCTTGTAGCAGCTGCCGTAAAACTCTTTTGTAAAAAGTCCCTCAGTGTGTCCGAACGGGTCTGTAGCGTCATTTATAATTAAATCATATTCGTTATGACTTGTTCTTAAAAACCTTAAACCGTCCTGATAATATATATTTACTCTTTTATCTTCAAGACCCTTTGAGTTGTCGGGGAAATATTCCTTGCACACCTCAACAAACATCTCGTCAGGCTCAACAACATCTATAACTTCAATCTCTTCATAATGTGAAAGCTCTCTGGCAACACCGCCGTCGCCGCCGCCGATTACAAGCACCTTTTTTACATTCGGATGAACCGCCATAGGCACATGAACAATCATCTCATCGTAGGTGAACTCGTCTTTCTCACTGAAAATCACATTACCGTCTGAAGTAAGAAATCTGCCAAACTCCACAGAATCAAAAACATCAATTCGCTGAAAATCACTCTGACCGCTGAATAGCTGTTTTTCAACTCTTATAGAAAGCTCAACATTATCGGTATGTCTTTCAGAAAACCAAAATTCCATATAAACACTCCTTTGGTTTGTTTTTTACAAAACGCATTATTAGTAACCTTAAAAACTTTATTTCAATACATTAAGTTTTTCAATATACGGGTCTTCCGTACCCTGCATTGAGCAGCCTTTTGCTTTTGCGTAATTAATATACTCTATAATTTCATCTGTAATCATTTCGCCCGGTGAAAGAATCGGTATTCCTGGCGGATAGCACATAACAAATTCACTGCAAATTCTTCCTGCCGTCTGTTCAATCGGCAACATTTCTTTGTCTGCATAAAACGCATCTCTCGGTGTTGCCGATACAATAGGCGGAATGTACTCCATACTAAGCATTTTTGCATTGTCTTTTGAATAAAGCCTTTTAATATCGGCAAGCGCACCTACAAGTCTTTCAATGTCCTGTATTCTGTCGCCGATTGAAATATAGGCAAGTATGTTGCCTATATCGCCGAATTCTATCTGAATATCGTATTCGTCACGCAGTAAGTCGTAAACTTCAATTCCGGCAAGCCCTATATCTCTTGTGTAAACTGAAAGTTTGGTTACATCGTAATCAAACACGCTGCTGCCATTGTTAAGCTCTCTGCCGTAAGCGTAGTAACCGCCGATTTCGTTTATCTCATTTCGGGCATATTCAGCCATTTTCATAACTTTACCGAACGACTCTTTTCCTCTCAAGGCAAGGTTCCTTCTTGAAATATCAAGACTTGACATAAGCAGATAGCTTGCACTTGTGGTTTGAGTAAGATTTATAATTTGAGCCACATACTCCCAGCGTACATTTTTGTTTGTAAGCAGCAATGAGCTTTGTGTAAGACTTCCGCCGGATTTATGCATAGACACCGCCGCAATATCTGCGCCGGCCTCCATAGCCGATACAGGCAAGTCCTCGCCAAAATAGAAATGTGTGCCATGCGCCTCGTCTGCAAGCACTTTCATACCGTGAGCATGTGCAAGTTTTACGATTGCTTTTAAATCGGAAGCAATACCGTAGTAGGTCGGATTATTTACAAGAATAGCAACGGCATCGGGATTTTCTTTGATTGCGTTTTCAACTTGAGAAAGTTCCATACCGAGCGCTATTCCGATTTTTTTGTCAACATCGGGATTTACATATGCAGGCACCGCACCGCAGAGTACAAGAGCATTAATAACACTTTTGTGCACATTTCTCGGCAAAATAATTTTATCGCCTGCTTTGCATACAGACCAAATCATACTCTGCACTGCGGAAGTTGTACCTCCAACCATAAAAAATGCATGACCTGCGCCGAATGCATCCGCCGCAAGCTGTTCCGCCTCCAAAATTACCGATACGGGGTGACAGAGATTATCAAGCGGCTTCATTGAATTTACATCAAGACCTACGCATTTTTCGCCGAGAAGTTCAACGAGTTCGTGATTTCCTCTTCCCCTTTTATGTCCCGGCACATCAAAGGGCACTACCCTTTGTTTGCGAAATTTTTGCAAAGCCTCATACAAGGGGGCTTTCTTTTGTGTGTTTATATCCATTTACATTACCCTTTCGGCTTATCAAAAATAATGCAACAAAAAACAGGCGGCACAATGCACCACCTGTTTGATTAACGGATATATGATTTATTTTCTGTAGCTTATGCTGACAGTTAATAGAAGAATTCCGTTTTCAGAGCTAATGTAGCAAATATACCGTTCTGCTCTTATTGACCGTTTCACAAGTGATGTGCTGTTGCACTGATGATAAGTAATCGACTTATAAAATTTGAGCTTTTAACTCAATCAATAATGTGGCTTGCGCCACGCTCGGCAGCTGACCCGCCTGTCCGTATGGGCTTAACTTACATATGCAAGTGGTCATATATTTGCATGAAAACAGAAATCTTTTTCACGCTAAATTAAGTAAGATATACTCTTACAACAAATTTATAATAAACCAAAACTAATATTTTGTCAAGAAATTTATAGGGTTTTACATAAATTTTATCTTAGAGTTCCTCTATAATTCTTTTGAGCAAATATGTTCGGTTAAACGGGAAAGAAAAATAATAACCGTCCGCAAAATCTCTTGTAGCCGCAATCATTTCTTTTGCAAGTTCAACACCTACATTTTCGCCGTCTTCACGGTCGGCATTTTCGGGATAACGCTCAATAACTTCATCCGTAACATTAACTCCCGAAATTTCGTTTTTCATAAAAAGAGCATTTTTGCGGCTGACCAACGGCATAATTCCGCACAAAATTCTTGCGCCCGTCTCTTCTTTTACTCTGCGCAAACGCTCGGCATCTTCTGCTGTAAATACAGGTTGAGTAAGGAAAAATTCTGCGCCTGCCTCCATTTTCTTTTGCACACGCTTAATTTCCGATTCTATTCTTCGTCTGCTCTGATTTATAGCGCCGCCGTAAGTGAGCGGACTGTCTTTTAATGCCTCGCTGTTCATTTCATCGGCAATGCGCATAAGACCCACGGAGTCGAAATTAAACACAGACTTTACAACTTGTCTTGCCATAACGGGGATAGGGTCACCTGTTATGATAAGAAAATTATTAATGTCGTTTATACTTGCGCCAAGGAAAGTTGAGCGCATGGCAATGGCGTTTTTGTCACGACAACAGATGTGCGGCATAACTTCAAAACCCGTTACATTCTTGACTTTCTGCGCCATAAGCACAGAGTCGATTCTTGTTCTGCCCGAAGGAGAATCGGGAAATGTAAGTACATCTACTCCAAGACCTTTGAGCATATGTGCTGCCTCAAGCAGTTTTTTATCATCTGCGCCGAAAGGCGGAGCAAGTTCTACCGCAATAAGTTTTTTATCTTTAATTGTACCGTCGGCATTTCTGAAAAAGCTCTTTTTTATAACAGGCTTTTCGTTTTCGTTGTTTGCGGAAGTTTCATCCGATTTTACGGTAGGTGTAAGGTCAACGGTTTTTGCAACTTCTCTTATGTAATCAGGTGTTGTACCACAGCAACCGCCTATAATATCCGCTCCGAGCAAAGCCATATCATTTACCTTAGACGCAAAATATATCGGATTATCAGCATATTTTACACGGTTGCGCACAAGTAAAGGATAACCGGCATTTGGCATAGCCGTGACAAAACAATTGTTGTTAAGATTAATTCTTGACAATATCTGCTGCATATGGGCAGGACCTACACCGCAGTTAAGACCTACGGCGTCAACGCATTTTGAAAATGCAGTTTCACTAACAAGTCTTTCCGCACTTTCGCCCGCCTCACTGTAACCGTACTGATTCACGCAGAACTGCACAATTATAAATGGATTACATTCCTCTTTAATTCTCTTTATTGCAGGCATAATATGTTCGGACTGTGTAAAGGTTTCAAAACATAAAATATCTGCGCCCTCATCTATAAAAGTTTTCGCAATCTGATAGTATTCTTCCTCCACAGCCTCAAAATCAGGCTGAAAAACTGCGGGAACAGGACCGATATTGCCTGCGATAAATATTTCTTTTCCGCTCTGCTCAACCGCTTCTTTTGCAATTTTGTAAGCCGCTTTTATATTTTCCTTAACCTCTTCTATTGAGCAGTCAAGAGAGTATGTATTGCTCGCAAAAGTGTTGGTTCTGATAAGTTTTGCACCGCTGTTTATATACTCGGTATGAATTTCCGATATTCTCTGCGAAGCGGTAATATTTGCATATTCGGGAATATCGACCGTTTTATATTTTTGGGAATAGTATGTGCCGAAAGAGCCGTCTGCAATCAGCTTGCTCTTTTTAAGGTATTCTCTGATATTCATAATTTCTCCTATATTTTTATTATGCCTGCTTTGCGCAAGCCTTGCAATTCGGGTTTTGTTTTGGGAGTTTTATTTTGCGGAAAGTCGCATTTAAAGCATTGTAAATAAGCATATAACCGCATAAAAGTTCACCCTTTGAGAGTAAAAACTTTATTGCTTCCATTGCCTGCAAACTGCCTGTTACTCCGCAAGCCGCACTTATAACTCCTACCTCCTTTGGAAGAGGTACATCGCCCGCTTTCGGTTCTTCTTCAAAAACACATCGGTAGCACGGGGATTTGTGCGGAATATATGTCATAAGCTGACCTTCAAAACCGACAACGCCTGCATGACAAAACGGCTTTTCCGCCTTTACACAGTAATCGTTAATCAAAAACTTACTGCCGAAATTATCGGTGCAATCAATCACAAAATCATAATCAGAGATAAGCTCGGCTATATTTTCACTGTTCACATATGTTTTGTAGGTTTTGACATTAACATCGGGATTCAACTTATTTATTTTTTCCTTAGCCGATTCAACTTTTGCTTTGCCTATATCGGCACAGTTATGTATAACCTGTCTTTGCAGATTAGACACATCAACTTCGTCGGCGTCTGCAATGCCAATTGTGCCTACTCCTGCGCTTGCAAGATACATAAGCGCAGGTGAGCCAAGACCGCCCGCACCGATTACAAGTACGCTTGAAGAAAGCAACTTTTTCTGTCCGCTCTCTCCTATCTCTTTCATTACAAGCTGTCTTGAATAGCGTTTGTTTTGTTCGTAGGTTAAATTCATAAAAACTCCTAAAATAAAAATCAGGGCAGAAAAACTCTGCCCTAATATTTTAATACTATTAGATTGTAATTGTCAACTTAAATCAGATAAAATCTTTAATATCCTCGCAAATCTGCTCTTTGGTGAGATGATTTTCGGCAAGAACTTCATTATAGTCATATCTGTCGAGAAATTCTTTCTTTAAGCCGTAGTTAAATACTTTGACATCCGATTTACCGTAAAATCTTGCTATTTTTTCGCCGAAACCGCCGTTAAGAATACCATCCTCAAGTGTAATTACAACATCGTGAGTTTTTGCAAGTTCTGCAAGCAAGTCTTCGTCCGTACCTGTAATGTAAACAGGATTTACAACGGTAGCGTCAATACCGTACTGCTTTTTAATTTCATCAGCAACACTTTCACCAAGCTGATAGAATGTGCCGAGTCCGAGAATTGCAACCTTGCCGCCTTCTTTTGTGACGCTGTATTTGTTAAGGTTGTCAAAGTCAATCGGTTTGTAATTCGGATTTGAAACAACTCCGTTGCCCGGTACTCTGATTGCAACAGGATACTTTCTCTGCGACATACTCCATTCAACCATAGCAAGATATTCTTCCTTGCAAGTAGGTGCAAGATATACAAGGTTAGGAATATTTGAAAGCATTGCAATATCGTAGATACCGAGGTGAGTTACATCGTTCATACCGAATACTGTCGCAGCAAAAACAATAATTGTAACAGGGTTTGAATTAATACATAAATCCTGTGAAATCTGGTCATATGTTCGCTGTATAAATGAACTGTAAACACCGTAAACAGGTTTAGCGCCGTTTTTTGCCATACCTGAAGCAAGAGCAACTGCGTGCTCCTCGGCAATGCCTACATCAATAAACTGCTTGCCTGCAATGTCACGCTTGTCCTTTGTAAAGCCTGCAACTGTAGGTGTGCCCGAAGTAATAACAGCAACGCTCTTATCGTTCTTCATCTTATCAAGAAGATAATTTACCGTAATATCGTCATAGCTTTCGCCGTCAAATTCAAATTTAGATCTGCCTGTTTCAATGTCAAACGGCATACACCAGTGCCAATTCTCTTTGTCCTTTTCGGCAGGAGCATAACCCTTACCCTTTTGTGTGCAAATATGAACGACTACAGGGTGGTCAATGTCTTTTACGCTTTCAAAAGCTGAAATAAGCTGTTCAATATCGTTGCCGTCCTTGACAAATACATAGTCAAGTCCCATTGCCTTAAAGAGGTTACATTCGGCTTTACCGTCCGTATCTCTTAAAAGTTTGAGATTTTTATAAAGTCCGCCGTGATTTTCGGCGATAGACATATCGTTATCGTTTACAACAATAATAAAGTTGCCGTCAAACTCGCCTGCATAATCAAGACCCTCAAGAGCCTCACCGCCGCTTAACGAACCGTCGCCGATTACGGCAATTACATTTTCCTTGCCGCCGTTTAAATCTCTTGCCTTTGCAAGACCCGACGCAAGGCTGACAGAAGTTGAGGTGTGACCGATATTAAAAAAATCGTGCTCGCTTTCCTCGGGATTTGCATAGCCTGAAACATCGTCATACTTATCTTCAAAAATGAATGCGTCTTTTCTGCCTGTAAGAATTTTGTGGCAGTAACTCTGATGCGATACATCAAAGACAAACTTGTCAACAGGTGAATTAAACACATAATGCAATGCTATAATAGCCTCTGCCATACCGAGGTTAGGGCCGAAGTGTCCGCCGTGGATACTTAACTTTTTTATGAGGACTGTACGCATTTCCTGTGCAAGCTGTTTCATTTCTTCCGTATTGAGTGCTTTTACATCTTGAGGTGAATTAATTTTTTCAATATACATAATAACATCTCCTGCAAATTTTATAAAGATATTATAACTGTTAAAGCTGACTTTAAGTCAATAGTTTTTTTAAATTTTTTGCAAAAAATTTGCAGATGCCGTTTAAATCGACATCTGCAAATAAAATTATGAAATTGAAATTACATTGTATCCCTGGTCTTCGACAGTTTTCTTGAGTACATCGTTTGAAACTTCTGCGGTAAGTGTTACAACAGCTGTGCCTTTTTCGTGGCTTACTTCTGCCTGACTTACCTGTGCAAGTCCCTCAAGACTTTGTTTTACTCTGCCCTCGCAGTGTGAACACATCATACCGTCAATTTTCATTGTCTTTGTCATAGCATTATCATCCTTTTTTGATTTATATTTTATTTTTCTGTCTTTCTTTGGATTTGTAATGTCAAAGAAATTCAGCCTTAGAGCATTGGTTACAACGCAGAAACTCGACAGGCTCATTGCCGCTGCACCGAACATCGGATTAAGCTGCCAGCCGAGCAACGGAATCCAAACGCCTGCCGCAAGCGGAATACCGATAACATTATAGATAAATGCCCAGAAAAGATTTTCGTGGATATTTCTCAATGTTTTGCGGCTAAGTCTTACCGCTGCGGGAACATCCGTAAGTTTGCTCTTCATAAAAACAACATCGGCGGCATCAATTGCAATGTCCGTACCCGAACCGATTGCCATACCTATATCCGCTCTTGTAAGCGCAGGTGCGTCATTTATACCGTCGCCGACCATAAGAACCTTGCCCTGCTTTTTGAGTTCGGCAACAACTTTTTCTTTACCGTCAGGCATAACGCCTGCAATAACTTCGTCAACACCTGCAAGTTTTCCTACAGCCTTAGCTGTTCTCTCATTGTCGCCCGTGAGCATTACAACCTTAATGCCCATATTTTGTAATTGTTTAATAGCCTGCGGACTTTCGTCTTTGATAACATCGGCAACGGCAATTATACCTAACAGCTTATCGCCTTTCATAAAGAACAGAGGTGTTTTTCCTTCCTCAGAAAGACTGTCTGCTCTGCTTGAAATATCATTTGAAATATTTATAAGTGAAGAAATATACTTTTTACTGCCGCCGATTATCTTTTCACCGTTGTATTCGCCTGAAAGACCGTTGCCCGACTCTGCTTTGAAATCTGTAACGTCATACGGATTTAAAGAAAGTCCCTCCGCTTTTACGATTATCGCTTTTGCAAGCGGATGTTCGCTTTTGACTTCAATTGAATATGCATATTTTAAAAGTTCATTTTCTGTGATTTCAAACGGAATAATATCGGTAACCTTTGGTTCGCCTTTTGTAATAGTTCCTGTTTTGTCAAGAACCGCAATCTGAATTTTTCCTGCCGCTTCAAGTGATGACGCTGTTTTAAACAAAATGCCTTTTCTTGCGCCCATACCGTTGCCTACCATAATTGCAACAGGTGTGGCAAGTCCCAATGCGCAAGGACAGCTGATTACAAGAACAGATATACCCCTTGCAAGCGCATAGCCGACAGTCTGACCGCACAAAAGCCATACGGCAATAGTAACAACAGCAATAACAATTACAACAGGCACGAACACACCCGATACCTTATCGGCAATCTTAGCGACAGGCGCTTTTGTAGCCGCAGCGTCGCTTACCATTTTTATAATTTGAGAAAGCGCAGTGTCTTCTCCTACAGCCGTTGCACTGCATTTAATAAAGCCTGATTTATTGATAGTACCTGCCGAAACAGTGTCACCGACAACTTTATCGACAGGAATACTCTCTCCTGTAAGAGCCGACTCGTCAACAGCTGTACTGCCGTCAGTAATCTCTGCGTCAACAGGAATACTCTCGCCCGGACGAACTACAAAAGCATCGCCTTTTTTTACCTTGTCAACGGTAACCTCGGTTTCTTTGCCGTCAATCAACAAGGTTGCTTTTTTAGGTGCAAGGTTCAAAAGTGCCTTGAGCGCATTTGTCGTCTTACCTTTTGAGTGAGCCTCAAGCATTTTGCCCACCGTGATCAACGTAAGAATCATTGCCGCCGATTCAAAATAGAACTCGTGCATATAACTCATAACAAGATCAGCATTGCCTTTTACCTGTGCATCGGTCATCTCAAAAAGTGCATATACACTGTACACAAACGATGCACCCGAGCCGAGGGCAACAAGCGTGTCCATATTCGGTGAACGGTGAATCAGGCCTTTAAACCCGCTTATAAAAAATTTTTGGTTAATCACCATTATTATAACGCATAGCAACAGCTGAACAAGTCCCATAGCGATGTGGTTGTCTGTAAAAAAGTTTGGCAAAGGCCAACCCAACATCATATGTCCCATAGATATATACATCAGCACTGCAAGAAAACCGACAGATGCAATAAGTCTGTGCATAAGAACAGGAGTGTCTTTATCTTTCAATTGATCGGTTTCGTCAGACTGTTTTTTCTCTGCGCCTGCCACACTCGCACCGTAACCCGCCTTTTCAACGGCTGCGATTATGCTCTCGTCACTTGCACTGCCCTCTACTCCCATAGAATTTGTAAGCAGGCTTACCGAGCAGGACTGTACGCCCTCAACCTTTGAAACCGCTTTTTCAACACGGGAACTGCAAGCAGCACAACTCATTCCCGTAACATTAAATTTTTTCATCAAAAGCACCTACCTCATAAGCTTTTGCAAGGTTGCGACAAGGTCATCAATTGTTTCGTCTTTACCGTTGCGAATATCCTCCGCCACACAGGTTTTGATATGATTTGCAAGCAGCTCTTTATTAAATGAATTGAGCGCCGCATTAACGGCAGAAACCTGAACCATAATATCGGTGCAATAGGCATTTTTCTCAAGCATACCTTTAATACCCCTTATCTGCCCCTCTATGCGGTTAAGACGATTGATGAGAGCCTTGTACTCTTTCTCGCTTCTTTGCTTTGTTTTATTACTGTGACAATTTTCACATGCCATAAAATCAGTCCTTTATACTTTCATACCCCATACGGGTATATTTATTATATACCCCCGTATGGTATATTGTCAATACTAAGATATCGATTCCAAAAATTTTATAGATATACTTATAGCAAAAAGCATTATATTCACCTTAAAACCTGTCACATACTTTTTCGTACGAAATTCGTGCAAAATGAAATTTAAAATTCTCTTGATTTTTAAAAATAAATCTGTTATAATAATCTCATTGCGGATTAAGCGATTAGCTCCGCCTCGGTTTGCTATGCCGTGTAAAAATTGAGAGCACCTATGCGGGTGTGGTGGAATTGGCAGACACGCAAGATTTTGGTCACACTACCTCGGTGAAACAATTTAATATTTTGATTTTCGCAAGTTTATCTTGTTGAAATACACACGTGCGGGCGTGGCGGAATTGGCAGACGCGCTAGATTTAGGTCACACTACCTCGGTGAAACAATTTAATATTTTGATTTTCGCAAGTTTATCTTGTTGAAATACACACGTGCGGGCGTGGCGGAATTGGCAGACGCGCTAGATTTAGGTTCTAGTGTCAACCGATGTGCAGGTTCAAGTCCTGTCGCCCGCACCACCCTAAAAAGCTCGATTTTATCGAGCTTTTTCTTGTTTTTGAGCAAAATAAAGTTGGCAGACGCATAACATAAGGTGATGATTTTGTCGTTTATATTGTACAAATTATCACACTTCAATTTAGCTATAATCACTAAATTGAAAATTACTAATGTTATGCGTCTGCCAAAGTTTTATGCTGTAAATGTACTCTCTGTAAGATTGCCATTCTCGTCATAGCAATCCTTATGCTTTCGAAATTTTGCATTTAACTTAATTTTGATTTTCAGCTTTTTGCCTTTTTCAAAGATAATGATTTTATCTACAAGCAATCTGAGGTTTGCGTCGCTGATCGCTCCCTCCTTGATAATTTCCTCGATGATTTCAACGCTGTCTTTCATTTCAGCTTTGCGCTTTTTGATAGTTGAGTTATAATCCAGAATAAACTTGATTTCATCTTCGAACTTTTGAATGTCCGACTCACATTTTTCAAGCATTTCTGTGTAGATATCTGCGTGTTCCCTATCCCTGATTCTCTCAAGCAGGATTTTCTTTTGGTCTGATTTACGCTGTTCAAGACTTGTATTGAGCTGTTTCAGCTTATTAGTAACCGTACCCTTGTTGCTCATCCATTTCTTGACATCCGATTCTATTGATTTGTAGTTTGAAAGTGCTTCATCCTTGATTGACATAAGCTCATTATAAATTAACTTGTCTAAATATTCCTCATCAATCCTGTGTGCTGTGCAGTGCTCCTTGCCATAGCGATGATAGCCGTTGCAGTTGTATTCTATGCGGTCGGGTTTATCTTTCCACTTGCGCTTTTTGCATACAAATGTGCAACCGCAGTCACCACATTCTATCAGTCCTGTGTATCGGTGGCAAGGATTGCTTGAACTCGCTCGGACATTATTGCTTCGCTTTGAAGATAATAAAAATTGCACCTGTTCCCATTTATCCTTCGAGATAATGGCAGGTGCAAAATTTTCGTGTTTAAATTGTTCATCCTCGGGCAAAGCCTTCCTAATATGATTAATTTTACTGGTATAGGTCTTGTGACAGGTTACGGTTCCTATGTAAAACTCATTCTGCAAAATCCGTTTTACCGTTGTGTTCACCCATAAGTACCTACCCGTAATTTCAGGCTTGTTACTCGGAAGTTTCTTGTTATACATTTTGTTCTGATAATACTGCGGTGATTTTATGCCCTCATCATTCAGCTTTTTGGCTATTGCTTTTAAACCGTAGCCTAATAGGTAGAGGTCAAATATCTTTCTGACAATCTCCGCTTCTTCCTCGACAATCACAATTTCATTTGTGTTCTTATCTTTGAAATAACCGAGCGGTACTGTAATCACAATGCCATTCTTCTGTTTCTGCTTGTAACCTGCACGGATTTTCTTTGAAATATCACGAGCATACATATCGTTGAAAATCCCCTTGAAGCCTATCATCAGGTCATCATCTTCATTGCTTGTATCAATGTTTTCTGTAACCGACAGCACCCTGACATCGTGTTCACGAAGGTAATCAATAAACATCGCCGTCTGCGTTCTGTGTCTGCCGAGTCGGGATAAGTCTTTCACGATGATTGCATCAATCGCCTTATTCTCAACCTGTTCATAGATTTTGCTTATACCCTCACGATTGAAGTTCATACCACTTACATTATCATCAAAAGACTCACCGACAATTTCGTGATTATTTGCATTTGCATATTCTACTAAAATGTTTCGCTGATTGTTAAGAGAATTGAGTTCAGCATCTTCATCTCTTGATAGCCTGTAATACAGCCACACCTTCATAATCATTCTCCTCTCATTTGTTATTTGAATGTTGTGGTCACACCACCTCGGTGCAACCACAACATATCACAAAGTTTTTATAATATCCAGCTCTTATGCTGACTTTTTTGAATTAATTTTATCATCATAGTAATCAGGCAACAGATTATTTTCCGTAAGGTAATCTTTGATTATACTTTTCAGAAAAGTATTAAACTGTTCATCCGTTCCTACATAATCAAATTCAACAGATTCGACAATAATAGGATTTTCTTTACGTGCCATACGTCAACACGGCACAATGCTTAATTATTTTTCTATCATCGCTCCTTTACCACTGGAATTTTTATACTAAATTTGTACATAATAAAATCCTCTTTTCTTAAATAAACTTACAGGCTCATATTAAATCCGTTATCTTCTTTAATTTTTTCTTCAACCTCAATTTCCTCGTTGCTATCAGAAATAATATTAATAAACATTCCGGCAACTGAACCTATGAAAGCACCTATATCACTTCCATTTTGCTCAGCTGTAATCCGCTTTCTGCGTTCTTCTTCATCTTCCGATTCATCATCAATTATCCGAGAAAGTGATTCAGCAAGAGAGTTGATACTGCCGAGGACAGCACAGTTATTGCTATCCATTTTAATGTTGTCAGCAGAGTTGACTTCTTCACTTGTGACGCTATTGCCGATTCCAACTCCCGACCTTTTTGCAAGGTATTGTTCAAAAACTCTTCTTGACTCTTCCCAGCCTGTTGGATAGATTCGGTCATCTGCGTTTGCACTGACCTGATTTCTTTCAGAGTCTGTTCCGAAATTTTCTTCAGCTCCGACTGACAACTCTTCGAGATTGATTCCATATTGTCTTTGTTGATTTCCAGAATCCTCTCCAGATATTTCACCATCTGGTCGTCCGTTGAGATTTTTGAAATCAGGTTGTACAGCTCCGGCTGAAAGGTTATTGCCGTTCTCAACAGATTGAGTTCCTCCTCTCTGACCTGTGACGGAATCGAAATCACTTTTGTTTCTCCCGATAGTAGCTCTATCGCTCTCAGTGAGTTGCTGTTTCTCTGCTTGAGGCTTTCCAAAATATTGTTCTTGCCTGTATCTGAATTCATTTTCCATGCTTCCTTTCAAATATTTACCATTGTGCAGTTTTATATCTCTGCATTTCATTTTGTTGGGACATTGATAGGTGATGTATTTCCTGTCATCTGTCCAGGTTACCGAGTAACCCATAATCGACATTGCGTTTATGAAATCTTCTTTGCTCCCACTTATGTTCATAGCTTTATCTATGTCGTTCATAAGTTTGAATTTCCAACTCTGACCTTTGACCGCAGTGCGGTATTCTCTTGTAGAGATTTTTATACCTTCCTTGCTGTAAGGTTCAAGTGTTGAAAGATTATGTTGTCCGCAGATTTCATCACTCAAGGCTCGTAATGATTTGAGTGTGTTTGGATTCTGGCGAAGCTTTTTGCTGTTCTCAAAGCTGACAGAGTTGATTACAAAGTGAGAGTGGATGTGCTGTGCATCACAATGAGTTGCGACTAAAACTTCATAACCTGTCCACGCTTTCTCGGCAAACTCTATAGCTATCTCATGAGCTTGGTGCGGAGTAATATTTTCTTCGGGTGAGAAGGATTGAACGTACTGATAGAAATTCATACCGTCAGTTTTACCGTATGACTTTTTAGTAGCCATAAACTCTTTGAATGCATTTTCACCGTCACAGTTAACTCCGCTTACAAGTCTTTGATTCGAAATCTCATCATAGACTTTTTTATCCTGACAGCAGTAATCAATTACACCTTTCATCGCACTGATTGATTGCTTTGACTCACGAATATATGTTACGGTCGCCATCACTTTTCCTCCGACAGATTTATAATTGCGTCATAGATTTTTCTTTGCATAGCAATCATTTCACTAAAGTTGTATGAATTAAAAGCACCGCTGTTTATCTTTCTCGTTATCTGATTCAGATTGTTGCCAATCCTTTTTAGCTCAACGAGCAATAGTTGCAAGTCAATAACTTTGATTTGTGTTTTAAATGAAGATTTCAAAATATACTCGGTCAAGGTTAATTTAGATTTCTTAGCTTTTGAAATAATAGCTGACTTTTCAGATTGAGTTAATCTGATACTTAAGGTTTGATTTCTCTTACGATTTTCTATTTTTATGCACCTCCGTGTTAAAGTGGGTCCGGGCTTGCGCCCGACTTTATGCGTTTGGCGGACAGCCGGGCGCTCTGCTTGCCCCGGACAAGTCCGGGAAATGTAGCCCAAACCTCTGCTCCTAAAAATGAAATATCAAATCTGCCGTAATTCGCACAAATTTCGATTTTTACTTGCAGTCGGATACTTCCTCCACCTCTGCAAAATAATCGCACAAATCGGCTCACGTTGGCTGACACAGCTCGTCAGGGTCGCAAGTGACGAAAGGAACGCAAGTTTTGGCGCTAATAATATTTACGTCACTTACGGCACTTGAGTCACTATCGTGCAGATAGTGAACATTTACAAATCTTTTTCCGTTACTTCTGTATGAGCTAAAGTAAATGTCATTGCTCTCTAATTCGTAACGCCATTTATTCATCATCTGTTTTAACGCTTTTGCAGAGATTTCCTTACGGCAGAAAGAATTAAATTCTTCTGCGAACTCAGAGTTTGTCCCCTTGAAGACAATCTTTTGTTTCATAAATTCAATTAACGAATTCATTTCTTCCGGCAAAAGTATTTCAGGACTTTCTACACTGTCCGAAACTAAATTCCACATATGATTGTCTTTTGAAAAGTTCAGTTCCAACTCTCTGTATTCAATATCTCTGCCCGTGCAAATCATAGTTGCGTTGTTCTGACTTCTCTTGCTCTTATCAAGAATAAATGTTGTATCAACCGCACCGCTGATTCCTGTTGTGCCTGAGATTTTATTCAGAGGATCATTGTCACCTTGCTTGCGCAGATGATGTACAAGCAGAAGAGGAATTTTCAGCTTGTCCGCTAATCTTTTCAGTTCCTCAATTTCCTGATAATCATTTGCGTAAGTAGTATCCTTATTTTTACTTCGTATCATCTGAAATGTATCTATGACAACCAGAACCGTATCTTTATGCTCTGCGACAAAACTTTCAATCTGTTCTGCAAGTCCGTCCGGCAGCGAACACGAAGATGTTGCAAAGAATACATTGTTCGGAAATTCATCTGTAATTTCATTTAGCCTTTGTTGGATTCTGCTCAAATTGTCCTCAAGACAAAGATACAAGGTAGTTCCCTTCGTAGTTTTAAAATTCCACACCTCCTCTCCTTTGGCTATGCGAACACACCAATCAAGCACTAACCACGACTTACCTATCTTAGGAGCACCGCAGAGCAGAGATACACCCTGCGGAAGCAACGAGTCGATGCAAAAGCTTATCGGATTAATTCGCATATCCATTAATGTTTCACCGTCAATGACAGTAAGCTTTTTGTTGTTACGCACTATAACAACTCCTTCCATAAAATATTGAAAGCTTTTTGCTCTCAATATATAAATGTCAGAAATTTTCAAAAAACCGTAAAAGTACGTGACAACACAATTTACTTTCCTATACACTTGTGATTTCATTTGCAAAGTGATATAATATAAACGGAGTTGATACTATGGACTTAAAGGACAATGTACTGAAAAAGCTGAATACAACTAATCTTTTTAGCGTCACATATAGAAAAGATAAGTTTGCACTCAGCGATAAGGAATATCCTATTGGTTACACAAGTTTTCTTGTAATGGATACCGACAGTCGATTTATTGATGAAAATATTTTTGATGATTTAAGAATTTTTACGGAAGAATTATTAAATAAGGACTTTAACAGGACTGATTTTTTAGATTATCATTCGAAAATAATTTCAGCTATTGATGTTTTGAGTCAATATGAAATCTTTAAAATATTTGATATCAAGAAATGTAAAGAGAAAATCAATAAGCTTTTCACAGAAGAGAAAATCAAACTTTATGAGGAATATGAACGATTCACAAAGAATGAATATAGAATAAAGATTTCAGAAAAATTAGATGAGTTAGTCAAAGCGTCTGTTGATTTGGAAACGGCTTTCTTAATCGGTTTCTTTATTTCATCAGCTGTAAAGGAAGTAAAATATTATTCATCTGTCGTGTTTCAGATTACAAATAAAATAGTAAAAAATAACGCACGAACAAAAGCAGAACTCGCAGAAGCATTCAGCGATTTTATAAACGACCCGTATATGAATTTTATATTTGACGTTAACAGCCACCCATTCGGCACGAGAGCAACAATAATCCCGGTAGTTGAGTCTGAAAACGGCACAAGTAAGATTTACCGGAAGGTTTATTACAATAATCTGAAAGACTTTCTGATGACGGATTTACTTGAAGGCTATATTCACGGGCACCACCTTTGGAGATGCGATATCTGCGACAGATATTTCTTTATGACCACAGCACGCAATCAACTATATTGCAGTACGGTAAATAAGAAGTACGGAGTGCCTTGTTCGTACATTGCAAAACACCCGGAAGTCACAAAAAAGAAAATGAAAAAGCAGAGAAAATCCGACAGTCCGTATTATGTTCTGTGGAAAAATCGTTACGATTCTATCCGCAAAAATAAAAGCCTCAGCAAATACAGTGCGAATGTATCTGCCAAGGCAAAGGAGCTTATTGATTATTATTTTAATTTAGCAAATGTTGATTTTGACTATGCCGAAAATCAATACGAGAAAGATATGGAGCTTTCAAAAATTTATGAGGAGGCTATGAAAGATTAAGGAAAATAAAATGTATCAGCTTGATTACGTTCCAATCAAGCCTGCTAACTTGAATGATTATTTTGTACGCTACAAGGAAACAAATTATGAAAAATACTTTAATGAATTTCTCTATTTTTATGAGCCTGTACTCAACAGAAATGCTCAACTGTTTATAAATAAATACAGCTTGGATAATAACAGAATTAACGACTTGAAACAAATCTTTTCATCTCTGCTGTGGAGCGAACTGCAAAGCTATGATTCGGATATACCTTTACTACAGCTCATAAAATATAAAGCGCTCAAAGCTTGGCACGAATATGTCCGTACCGTCTGCGGTAATGTACATATCGACAATAATAACCTGTATCAGAATTTAAGGAAAGTAGCATTGCTGTACTCGCAACAACCGAATGACAAACCTCTTGAAGAAGCAGTCACGGACATTGCAAATGAATTGAATATTTCAAAGAACACAGTTCGCAACTGCATTATTACTTCAACTCAATTCAAGCAGAATAGCAATCTTGATATTCACAATAAAGATAATGAAAATTATTTTATTTCTTCAATCACTGATGTTGAGATAGATACACTGTCCCCCGAAGATATATATTTCAAAAACGAACAGAGAGAAAAGTTAAAAACAGCTTTGAGCAAACTCAACCCGCAGGATTTAAGGCTGATTGAGTTAATCTTTGGCATATGTCCCGACTGCCTGAAAAGCAAGGAGAAAACAACAACCCGTGAAGCATCATTGAGAGTCGGTCTGACGACAGAAGGCGTAGAAAAGAGATTGAAGAAAATCCTAAAACGATTAAAAGAAGATTTAGAATAATAAGGGTACGAACCACACTTCGATTCACGCCCCTTGCTTTGTTATTTTTTGTGAAATTTATAGCGTTTTAATTTTCAAATTAATTGCTATATTATTGTTTTGGTGGTAGAATTTAAATAAATATTGATATTAGTAATTACGGTGAAATTACGGTGATGAAAGTGATTAGAGAAATCAAGACAAACGAATTGAACAAATTGCTTGAATTATATACTCATTTGCACGAGCTTGGTGTTCCTGAGCATAGCGAAAATTTGGAGAAAACATGGAATACAATTTGCAATGACGAAAATTATCACATTATTGTTTCTGAGATTGAAGGCAAAATTGTTTCTTCCTGCGTGTGCGTGATAATTCCAAATCTTACAAGGAATATCCGTCCTTACGCTTTTATAGAAAATGTGGTTACTCACGCTGATTACAGAGGAAAAGGCTACGCAACAGCGTGCCTGAATTATGCGAAAGAACTTGCACAGAAATCAGATTGCTACAAAATGATGTTACTCACATGTTCAAAGAACGATAAAACATTAAACTTCTATAAAAAAGCAGGCTACAACTCCGAGGACAAAACTGCTTTTATTCAATGGTTATAGGGAGTTATGTTATGAAAATAGAGTACAGAAAAGCTACGAATGCTGACAGTGAAGCTATCGCTTTATTAGCTGTTCAGATGTGGGCAAGCCATACAGTAGAAGATTTGTCAAATGTTTTTTCTTCATTAATGGAAAGCGATAATAATGCTTTATTCCTGTTGATTATTAACGGAACTATAGAAGGATTTGCACAATGTGGATTAAGGCACGATTATGTAGAAGGCACAAACAGCAGTCCGGTAGGATATTTAGAAGGAATTTTTGTACAAGAAGAATATCGAAAACAAGGCTATGCAAAACAGCTTTTGAACTACTGCGAGAAGTGGGCAAAGAAAAAAGGTTGCAGTGAATTTGCCAGTGACTGTGAACTCGATAATGAAATCAGTCGGCAATTTCATATAAATTTAGGCTTTGACGGAGCAAATAGAATAATCTGCTTTTCAAAGAAAATATAGTGAGGAAAACAATGAAAATACAATATAGAAAAGCAACTTTAGAGAATTTATATGAAATAATGGAGCTTATCAAATCCGCTATAATTAATATGAATCAAGCTAAAATATATCAGTGGGATGAAATTTATCCCGATGAAGCCACTATAAAATATGATATTGAGAATAATGATTTATTCATAGGCATTGTTGACGGAAAGATTGCTGTAATTTATGTAATAAACAATTCCTGCGATAAAGAATACAATAACGGTGATTGGCAGTATCCAGATACAGAATATAGAATCATTCACAGGCTTTGCGTTCACCCTGATTTTCAAAATAATGGTATCGGCAAAATTACAATGGAATATATTGAATCCAAACTTAGCAAAGCTGGTATTGAATCTATACGACTGGATGCTTTCAACAAAAATTCTTATGCACTAAAGCTTTATAAAAACCTCGGCTACAAAATCGTAGGCTATGCCGATTGGCGTATGGGAAGATTTTATTTAATGGAGAAATTTTTAGCTGGCAACTGATTATGGACTTACGAGGAACCTTTAACAAAATGGATACAATTGCGTTTATTTTTCTATTACCTTATGAGCGAGTTTGTAGTATAATTCGTTCAGAGTATTACCATTTTGATAAGTATTTTTTAGCAAAACTTATGGAGGCATTATGATTAACGCTTTAACTTACGAGGAAATGATAAAAAAGATAAATAGTAATTATATTGAAAGGGGTCTAAGGAACGATTATATAGGTGTTTTTATTACGCGTCCGGATTTGGAGTCCGGAAAAAGCATATTGAATAGCTTGAATTATTACCATCATTTAACCGGCAGAAATGTTAATTTTTATCTTCCGGGATTCGGCTCGTATTGGGGTGAGAATTATCCTGATAAGGAAACTGTCGCAAAAATTGATGGAACAGAATGGTACTTTAGTAACGAACAATTTGTGAAATTCACAAGAAAACTTGAAAGAAAAACAAAATGGGTTTATTCAGGGGAGAGCGAGCTAATACTGTTGCCATTAATCGAAGGAAAAATAGATTTTCAGAAGATTTTAATATTTTACTTAGACGATATGCTAAGAGATGGAGCAATCAAATCCGTATCCGCTTTCTTTCAACAATTATCAAGACTTTTTGAAAGTAAAAGTACATTAAGCGAAATACATGTGGCTTTATGTAAAGATAATGCTATTGAGTTAATTAAAGGAGCCATTCTAAAAAAATTACCCCACGGTATCGGAGATATAATTACTAAAGAAAAATATTTCGTTATAATGAATTGATGCGATGTTTAGAATATAAGTTGAATTTGAAGATAATAAGATGAAAAACATTAAATGGATTTTCTTTGATATGGGTTCAACACTTGTTGACGAAAGTGTTGCTTTCCGAAAAAGAGTTGAAAAGACCATAGCAAATACAAATGTTAGTTATGATGATTTTTACAGCAAAATGGTTGAGATTTCAAAATACAATCAAAATGGCTACCATAAGGCACTTGAATATTACGGATTGACTATGGCTCCTTGGAACAGTGATGACGAATTTGTATATCCTGAAGCGGAAGAATGTTTAAGAAAGTTAAGCAAGAAATACAAAATCGGAATTATTGCCAATCAGGTCTTTGGCAGTGAAGAACGGTTAGAAAAAATCGGCTTACTTAAATACATAAATCTTGTTGTTGCTTCTGCCGAGGAGGGTGTAGCAAAGCCTGATTTGCGTATCTTTGAAATTGCTCTAAGTAAAACTGATTGCAAGGCAGAAGAAGCGGTAATGGTTGGTGACAGGCTCGACAATGATATTGTTCCTGCCAATAAAATCGGAATGAAAACCGTATGGATTAAGCAAGGCTTAGGCGGACTTTCTATGCCTATGACACAAGAAGAACAACCGAACTACACTGTCAGCAACTTAAGCGAATTATGTGCATTGGAAGATATTTATGATACGAAAACCATATCCAAACGGTAAATTAAATGCGTTCAATGTAACTTATGATGACGGAGTGTTGCAGGATATCCGTTTTGTAGCATTTCTCAATTGCGGATATATGGAGAAAGAGTTATGAATTTAACAATTAGAAAAATGCATCCAAACGAATACCCTCTGCTTGGTGATTTTTTATATCAGGCAATTTATCAGCCAGACACAACAAACTTAGCACCAAAATCAATTATCAATAAGCCCGAGCTTCAGGTTTACATAAAGGACTTTGGCAGGCAAAAGGATGATTATTGCTTTTGTGCCGGGGTTAATAATAGAATTATCGGAGCAGTGTGGGTGCGTAATATCAATGGATACGGCAGTATTGACGATGTTACAGTTGAGTTTGCTATCTCGGTTTTTGACGAATATCAAAAAATGGGGATAGCCACTGCATTGATGAATAAAATGCTTATGCATCTGAAAGAACTGAATTATCCAAAAGCTTCTCTTGCTGTTCAAAAGGGAAACTACGCTGTCCGAATGTACCAAAAGGTCGGCTTTGAAATAGTTGACGAAAATGAGCAGGAATATATTATGATACATAGGTTAGGTAACAAAATGACAAATAAAGATATATTAGAAATCGCATTACAGCAGTCAGCGTATGACTGCAACTGCGAAACAAAAGATTTTTTAGCTGAACACAACATTGTGTCGATATCCAAAGCAAACCCCAAAGCGAGGAAATATATTCCTTTGCCGTTTGAATGTGACCTCGTTTCATACGGCAATAATATAGTTGCTCAAACGAGTGAAAGAACAAAAGCGGTTGTTACAGAATATATCAACAAATACCTTGCGTACCGTTGCTTTGAAACACCGAATATCAATGTGCTGAACGAACTGCTTGCACCGTTCAATTTGAAGGTTTGCTTTATGGCAGAGTATTTCCTGCCTGATGTCACCAAGTTGAAAGAGCTTGATTGCGGATATGAACTGCGTGTTTTGCAGAAACAGGATTTTGCAGATTTGTATTTGGAGCAGTGGAGCAACTGTCTGACATTTGACGATAGAGAAAGAGATGTTCTGGCGGTTGGTGCATATGATGACGATAAACTGATAGGGCTTGCAGGTTGTTCCGTCGATTGCGAAACGATGTACCAAATTGGCGTTGATGTACTCCCCGAATACAGACGAAAAGGTGTTGCTTCTGCCTTGACAAGCAAATTATCCCTTGAAATCTTAAAGCTCGGCAAGGTGCCTTTCTATTGCGCCGCTTGGTCTAATATCAAATCGGTACGCAATGCAATCAAAAGCGGTTTCTATCCTGCGTGGGTGGAATTAACTGCCAGAGAAATTGATTTTGTAAACAATATAAATAAGTGAATATATCAGTGATTAACAATAAGGAGAAAATTTAATGCGATACGGCTCAATTTATTTGGTAGTTAAGGATTTTAATAAATCTCTTGATTTTTATGAAAAGCTCTTGGATATGAAGGTAAGTGCGAGAAACGGAGAACGCTTTGCTGTTTTCAACAACGATGGCTTGAATATCTGCCTTTTTAACGGCTATTATGATGCCGAACATCCCGAACAAATGGAAACAAAGGGCGAATCATATCCGATATATGATGATTCAGTAGCTATCGTAAACAGCGAAAATAACAGAAAAGTATTCATCAATTTAGGCGTTTCTGAATTACAGGAAGAATACGATAGAATTGTAAGTTTAGGTATTGCGACCAAATTAACGCCTATAAGATATCTGAATGTATTTTCTCCTTACTGGTATTTTACGTTTATGGATCCTGACGGAAATCCTATTGAGATAACAGGAGGATATAAGGAGGAAAATTGATTATTGATTTTAGGAGTGTGTTTTATATGAAAAATCTTGGAACAGTAACACTTGAAACAGAAAGACTGATACTTCGTAAAACAAAAAGCGATGACGCTGAGCCGATGTTTAGAAACTGGGCAAATGATGAGAGAGTAACCAAATATATGACTTGGCCGCCATATGAAAGCGTTGAGCAATTAGAAACTACATATCACAAATTTTTGTTGGATAATCAGGGTAAGCCTGATTTTTATGACTGGAAAATAGAGCTGAAAGATATTTGCGAGCCTATAGGTGCAATCAGCGTGGTACAACTCAGAGAGGATACCGAAGCCGCTACAATCGGATATTGTCTTGGTTATAATTGGTGGCACAAAGGCATAATGAGCGAAGCTTTTAGAGAAATAATCAGATTTTTATTTGAAGATGTAGGCTTAAATCGTATTGAAGCATATCATGATCCTCGCAATCCACACTCAGGAGATGTAATGAAGAAATGCGGATTACTATATGAAGGAACCGCAAGACAGGCTGGCAAAAATATGCAGGGCATTTGTGACAATGTGCATTACGCAATATTGAAAGAAGATTATTTTGCTGAATAAAAATTGCGCTGTTGAAGGTTGCATATGGATAATGCCGGAGCTTGATGAAAAGCGGCAGGATACAGATAGTAGAAATATACTGCTTGATATTATCCACACAACCGAACATGAAGAAACGCTGATGGAATTAAGTCCTCACTTCTTGGAAATTGGAAGAAAATAATTTCAATCAAAAGCGGACAGGTAATCAATTTAAGTTTTGATTACCTATCCGCCTTTTTAGTTATTGACAACTTCAATGATGATCCTTGCTCCTAATCGAAAGCCATTTAGAAATGCGTTTCGTTCGCAGATTTCAGAAATTTCCCGATTGCAATCCTTGTATTTTTCAAAGGTTTCTTTCTGCTCATCGGAAAGAGTTGCTGTGAGTTTTTCTTCATTCCTGTTGAGCAATCCATTCAACTCTTTCATTTCATCGTCAAGCTTTGCACATTTCTCGTGAGGAAATAAATTTCCGTAATATAAATCTTCGAGTATATCCATAGTTTATGCCACCTTTCGTAGCACAAACATATACCACATATCTTTGCAAAAGTCCAGCGTTAATACAAAAATCCAACTGTAAACCGTAATTATGAATTTCCCAGATTGTTTTTACAAACAAACTGTGATATAATTTTAAATATACAATGTATATTCGGAGGATAATATGGCAAAAAATTTTGGAATTGAGGAAAGAAAAATTAAAGGAATACTTTCCGTAGGAACAGCTTTTACATATAAGAACACCCCTTATACTGTACTTGAATCTGGAAAACCTACTTGCTACAAAGGTGAACCTAAAACAGATATTTATTTAAAAGCAAGCTGTGAAAATGGTGTTGAGGAATTTAAAATTTCCTACAAAAAAGAGAATGCTGATTTCATTGAAAACAAAATGAACAGTGAGCGTGCGCAATTATTATTTGGTGACAACTGGAAAAAGATTATTGAGAGTTCAACTTTAAGAATAAAATCAGCTTTTTTAAATAAGCCCTTGATATATAAAAAGAAAAGTGGCAGAACAGATAAAGGTGCATTCACATTAGGTTGGAAGTTTGAACTACTGAATAAATCGAACGGGGATTTTTCAGATATAATAACTCTTTCACGCGAACAAGTTATTGATGTTTATGCCGGCACTAATCTTCCTGATGATAAGAAAAATGCTTTTGTAAATGGAAACATTATAGAAAACTCAGGTATAGCTAATTGTGTTTTATTTCATGATAACATTTCATCTGCAGAAGATATTTTCAGCAATCTATATACTATTGAGGAATATGTAGATAAATATCCGAAGGTTTACTTTGCTTGCAAAGCATTAAATTACAGATCAGCAAAAGGGAAATGGGATGGCGATAGACCTTTATCGGTATTTGTTGATTGGTTTGTAAACGACGGAAAGCTTGATTGCAACCTAGTATTTGATAAACCTCTCGTAACCAAGGGTAATGCAGTAGCAGAAAACCTTATTTCCGTGCTTAAAAAACTTGGCATTAAAACGGATGAGGATGTTAATGTAACAAATATCACAGATTATGGCATAGTTTTTGAATAATTCACTTGCATTTATTTTTTTAAGAGTTAAAATGCAAACTGAATGGAGATGATTATATTGAAATTGATTAGTTTGTTCTCCGGTGCAGGTGGATTAGACTTAGGTTTTGAAAAAGCTGGTTACGAAATAGTTATTGCTAATGAATTTGATAAGGGCATATGGGAAACATATGAAAATAATCATAAGGCAAAGCTAATTAAAGGAGACATCAGGAGCATAACAGAAGCTGATTTTCCTGACAATATTGACGGTATTATCGGGGGTCCACCGTGCCAAAGCTGGAGCGAAGCCGGAGCTTTAAGAGGAATTAACGATGACCGCGGAAAACTTTTTTATGACTATATCAGAATTTTAAAAAGTAAACAGCCTAAATTTTTCCTAGCTGAAAATGTTTCCGGTATGCTGGCTAATCGACATTCCGAGGCTGTAAAAAACATTATTTCACAATTTGAATCTTGTGGATATGATGTAACTATAAATCTTGTGAATGCTGCTGATTATGGTGTCCCACAAGACAGAAAAAGAGTGTTTTATATTGGATTCAGGAAAGATTTGCATATTGATTTCAGATTTCCTAAACAAACCACACCATACAGATATCAGAAAACCACACTAAAACAAGCTATTGGTGATTTAGCCACTTCTGCAATTCCTGCATTACCCAGAAACAAAACAAACGGACGATTACCTATACTTAATCACGAGTTTTTTGTCGGAGCTTATTCAACTATCTTTATGAGTCGTAATCGTGTTCGTTCCTGGGATGAGCAAGGATTTACCGTTCAGGCGAGCGGTAGACAGTGTCAACTACATCCGCAAGCTCCTAAAATGATTTTTGTCGAAAAAAACAAGAGAATATTCGTTCCCGGGAAAGAGAACTTGTATCGCCGACTTACAGTAAGAGAATGCGCAAGACTTCAAGGATTTCCTGATGATTTTGAATTTTTTTATACTGATGTTGATTACGGATATAAAATGATAGGTAATGCGGTTCCTGTTGATTTGGCATATATAATAGCCAAAAGAATAAAAGAAACCTTAGTTTAAGAAAAAAAGTGTTCGCCAAAAACTTCCAGCGAACACTTTTTATTTTAAATATTTAATGAATCTGCGTTTTTAAGTATAGTATGAAGTTTATTCGACATAATTTTATGGAGAAAATTTGGCACTGTTACATTAACGAGCCTTCTCTGGTCAATTATACTTTGGATTACCATGCAATCAATTTTTTCGTTATTAACCAATTGAGATGTAAGGTTATTTGCAACGGACAGCTTGCCTATACTATAAAATTCTGATACTATCTTTTTAATTAAGGCGAATATTGAACATAAATTTATCACAATTGTAAAAACTGGTGTATTTGCGTTTATTATAATAAACCAAACAAATACAAGCACAAGTAGAATCCCATATAAAAATAATGTTTTTTTGATTAAGTTGTTATCAAAAAACATATTTTGATCTTGACATTTTCGAATAGCTTTATCAATAGGTAAATCCGATGAAATATTATAATACCAGTCTTTCACGCCCTTAGTTTTTGATTCTCCGTTATTCTCAACTTGTTTTTTATAACTTTTAGGATATCGATTAATTATATTAGCTATTGTGCGTTTGATTTCTGACAAAGATAAGCCGTTGTATCTATCTTTGTCAGTAAATCCGAACAGTTTATAATCAAATAGCATTTTGAATGTAGCTCCTGTTTTTATAAATCTTTTATATAAATAATCAACAACAAGAGCAAGAATATTAAAAATTAGAGCAGCTATTATTTTTTTCTCGCCTAAGAATGAAGATACTGTAGGCAAACTCAATATAATCGTAGTTACAATACATATTGCCCATGAAGTGTAATTTAGGTATTCTGCAAAATTGTAATAGTGACGGGCACAGTATTGAATAGCTAACATATCTTTTTCGTTTTGTTTTTCTGAAATTTTATTAATAATTATTCATCCTTCCAAAGTTTTTTTAAATCAACTAATATTCTTTCTTTTATGTACGGGTCAAATGTTTTCATTAATTCGTTTTTATGACAATTTCTGATTTTTTTCATACTACCGCATGGACAAAGAAAATGTCCTCTGTATTGTTTGAGTGTGGATGCATATTTTATAAAATGATATGCTTGATTAATATTTTGCAAATTAAATATATCCATATAATATTCTAAAATTCCTTGATTTCCATGAGAACGTTCACCGAAGGGATATTCACCTGTCAGATTATAGTATTCGTATGAAAAGAAATATGGAATTACAAAGTCTTCAAACCAGATAAATAAATCAAAAATATTGTTAGTACAGCACTTCATTAATATTTCAGTAGTTATACCTAAACAAAGTCCATTATCACAATATTTGTGCGGATATTTCTTACTTATATGTCCACCTGTTTCTGTAATAAACGGAGCCTCATAATTTACCAAATCAATTTTAATGTAGTATTCCTCAACAAAATGAACGCCATTGTGAGATGCATCCATGATGAATGTCCCCTGTATGAATTTCGGAATATGATTGCAATCATATTCCGAAATGTATAAATTAGAATACTTGGATAACAATTTATCTAAGTTGGTATATTCAATCATATTAATATCCCCACGGTTTTACAGGATTAATTGATAAAGGTTTCGTGTTTGCTTGACATTTTCTATAGTCTTCAAAAAGTGAACTGCTTCTCACATAATTATTTTCAAAGGCATTTTCCATTGCGGCAAAAAACTTTGCATCACTTCCTGTAGTTATAGTATTGAAATCATTAATAACAACTGATAACCATTTAAAGAATTCAGGAGCCTTGTCCGGATTCTCATTCCAAGAATCAAGTAAATTATCGTTAGGATTTGCCGGATTCATTAGTACCCACTTTCCTTTTTCACGTGTAATTAAATTCTTTTGTGCATGTTTTTGAGTAAAACGAATTTGTTCCATATTACTTAATTCAGAATATATTTTAAGCTCATTAGTGATAAAATCCAATAATTCAAATGGATTGTACTCTTTCGGAGCATTTTCAGCAATACTTGTAGCTAAAGTACAAATAACTGCTGATATAGGTCTTAATTCTTTACCGTTTTTTCTCCTGTTAAAATAAACATCACGATGTCGCTTAAGTATTTGAACAACAATTTGCAATGATGAGCGTTCTAACATTTCTGGTATTTCTTCTACGGAATTAAACAAAGCTCTATTCTGTTCAAGAATTATCAATCGTCTATTGTTACGATCATAGTTTTTAAATGGTTCATTAATTTTATTGAACCATTTAATGTATCCCTTCGGATTGCTTGTTGACCAACGATAAGTCTCATCGGTTTTTTTAGTAATAGCAATAGATGTATCTATTAATTCAGTGTGTGATGAACTTTTGCTAACAAGAATATTTTTAGTGTCTGAATCTTCATCGACTGCAGGTACTATATCTATGCCGAATTCACAATTGCTTATATCTGCATAATTTATTGTCCAGCATTTATCGTATTCTATTGCGTTTTTATAGCGTTCACTTTCTGCAAATACATTACCTACAGAAGTTTTTACATTCTTAGCTGTTGTTTCTGATTTTTCAGTAAACAACTCACAAATAGTATCTAAATCATAGCCACTTTTGTTAATCGGTTTTACAACTGTACCCAACGCAAAAGAGCCTTGAGGATAAATATCGCATTTTATACCGTGATCTTGAAGATAATTTGCCACGGCTTGATACTTTTCTACTGCATTAATATGCATTGATGGAGTAATATCAAGCGACTTTACCAACTTAAGAATATCAGAACGTCTTTTTTCAATATTTGTCATATATTTCCTCTCTCAAAATTGTAATCATAACTTACAAATGATTACAATTTTGTTTGTTGCATTTACAAGGATAACGTGATACCATTTAGTTGCTATACTATGGATATGTAAGTTCACCGTCAACCTGTACTTCAATATTTGTGATTAGTTACTTAATTTGGCGTTGAACGACGATGTCCTTTTACTGTTGTTCCATCAGCCTTTTTATAGGGCTTGACTGGAACAATTTTTTTATTTTGAACACCGCTTTTGCTTGATTTAGTTTTTGCCATAAAACCACCTCCTTGTAATATACAGAAAACATTCCGGACTGTTTCTGGCACTCTTATGTCTCGAGTGCTAAAATTATTCTATATCAAATAAAGCGAAAAGTCAATAGTTATCGTAAATTAATTTACTAATAATATTTTTTACTACATCTATTGACTTTTTGATAAAAATAATTATAATGCTTTTTAGGTGATAATATGGCTAAATATGATGTAACTTCTGAACTTGCTTCAGTTATCAAATCAACAAGGATTGCAAATAATGTAACTGCTAAATCGATTGCAGAACATGTTGGAAAAAGTCAGTCCTATATTTCGAAGTTGGAAAAAGGCGATATAAAATCAATTGAGCAAAGCGAATTAATCAGTATTTTTAGATTTATACTCGGAAGTGAGGAAGCATTTCAAGATTTTCTTAATAAATCTTTATCAAAAATAATCTCTTCTGTCGCTTTGAGATATAATGATGATGAAATTAATGAACAATTTTGGTACTTAAATTTTGATCAAGTCTTGAGACTTATCCCTATACCTGAAAAAATGATAGATGACTTGTCTGAAAAGATTAAAGATAATAATATTTCAATTGAATATCTTTGTGAAAGAATAAACGGAAATGAAAGTATAAGTCCGGAAGTTGCAGATTTGGATTCTTATCCATATAATACATGGTTCCCGCTTGTAGAAGATGGAGAAATAAAGTCTAGATCTATTAAAATGAAAGTGTCAAAATCTGAGATTTATGATATTCTTAATAAAGATAAGTTAAGCACTAATTATGTGACAATGTTATCTATTGTATATTACATTATTATAATAATTAAATATGGCCATTCCACCGAAATATCGAAAGAAAAATATAAAGAAATAATGACATATTCTATAGAGTATCTAAATGGTCATCACTTTTTTTCATTAGAAGAAAAACATTATCTCGAAATGAGTGCTAAAAGCGAAAAAGACCGCAATGCCTTGCTTTCTGAATTTGACAAGGATAATGCTCAAACTATTAATATGATTATTAATAGTTTTCGAGTGTTCTCTGATATTGACATTTTGAAAACAACCGAATATCTTAACCAGTTTAAGAATAATTTAGATTGGGATAGTGGATTCATGTTAAGATTGATTAGCTTCAACTTTTATGAAATCATAAATATCGAAACCGAGCAAAAACAACAGTTATTATACGAAATTAAAAAGTTAATCGAAAAATATAAAGATATTCCGGATACAGAAAATCAAATTAAAATATATGATTAATTTTATATAAAAACAAGAAGCTCAATTCATCGGGCTTCTTTCTTTTTTATATTGATTGAAACAAAAATCAATGGTAATATTATATTGTAATAAATTATCTGAAAAGAGGTGAATAGTTTTGAACAAGTATACTGATGATGACATTAGGAATATGAAGAAAATCACTTGTCAGATAGCAGCAGATTATCTCGGCATCTCTGTTATCGCTGTCAGAACAGGAATGAGATATGAAAAACTGCCTATCGGTTTTGCTATAAAAAATGAAGACAGATATACAGACAGTTGGAGCTATAATATTATTCCCGAGAGATTAATTGCCTATAAATACGGTAAAATCAATGAAGTTCAGGTTCAAGGAATTGAACAAAATCTTGAGAATATCATTAAAGAATTTACTGAAATGAAAAGCGATTTAAGTTTTTTATTGCGTGGCGACGAATAATTAGGGAGGTGAAACAATCACAAATAATATATGAAAATGAAATAAAACAAATTCAAGCAACAAAAATCTTGATAGAAGAATCGTTAATTAATTTACGAAGGGAGGTTATTATCTTGGCAAAATATAAAATGACAGCTTTTTCAAGGCAGGAAATATATGATGAGATATGGCTAAACTCTACCTCACGAACAGCGAAAAAATATGATGTACCATATCAAAAGTTTAAGGAGTCATGTGAAAAATATAACATTCCACTTCCGTCAAACTCGTATTGGGCAAGTCTTTCTGTTGGGAAGAAAGTTGAGAAAACACCTTTACCGGAATCCGAAATCACAGCAATACTTTTGCCAGTAACTGATAGAAGTAAACCAGTAACCGTTCAAAATAAGACTCAACAAAAACCATTCAAACCTTTAGAAGTGGAGCAAACAACTATTTCTACTGAAAAGCAAAAATTAATGCTTGAAGAAGAATACGGTACAAAAACTAACATAGAAAATGGAATCAATACATATGACAGAAATACCCTTTATGAGGAAATATGGAATGAACCCATAACGAAGGTAGCAAAAAAATATGGAGTTTCTGATGTAATGATACACAAAATCTGTAAATCATTAAATATTCCAAAACCTCCTGCAGGATACTGGCGCAAAATTGAAACAGGTCACAATGTACCCAAAATACCATTGCCGCCTTCTGATGATGTTACAACAAAAACAGGTTTGAGAAGTACTGACACTGTTATTGACGGTTCACATAATAAAGCAATACTTGACTTTTTATCTGACGATGAAAAGCAAAAAGTAATTTCTGCTGCTCAGAAAATTATATTCAATTTATCTGATGAATCTACGATTCTGCATTCTGTATTAAAAGCAAATAAAGCTAAAATAAATTCATGGAAAAAGGATCATAAGCGAGATATTTCTGCCTCACGCAAGAGAGATAGATATTGTTCTATTCCTAAAGGGGAACCTCCACTTTATTATGATATTTCCGATGAAAGTCTACCCAGAGTGCATTGTTTGGTTGATACACTATTCAAATGTGTAGAGTCATTAGGCGGAAAAACTAACGATGATCTGTCGCTTGAAATCAGGGGTGAAACTGTTACTTTTAAGGTTATTGAGAGCGAGAGCAAAATCGTTCATGTAAAAACAAAAGAAGAATTGAGAGAACTTGAGAAATACGAAAAGGAAAAGCAGAAATACAAATGGGCATCTAAACCGCAAATCAGAAGTTGGGACTACATTTTTAACGGAAAAATCAAGCTCTGTGTATTTGAAGGAAAATATTATAAAGACACCAATACTTCATTAATTGAGAATCAACTCGGTAATATTCTTATTGATTTATATGAGAAATCAGAGATAATAAAAGTTGAGCGAAAAAAGCGTGAAGAAGAAGAGCGACTTCGTGAAGAAAAAAGGCGCAAAGAAGAAGAATTAATACAAAGGCGGGATAATGAAATTGATAGAACAATCGCGTTGGTTAATGAAGCAGAAGATTTTGCAGTTGCCTGTAAAATACGTAAGTATATTGAAGCCGTTTCTTCAAAACCAAACTTAACTGATGAAGACAAGAAATGGATAGAATGGGCTAAAAATAAGGCTGATTGGTATGATCCCACTGTAAAGCTTAATGATGACTTACTTGGAGAAAGAGAACATTCAAAGGATGAAGAATCAAAAAAGCTTAAAAAATCAAGATATAGCTGGTGGTAGTAATACATAATTATTTATGTATTAGGTCTTTGAGAGATAATACACCATTTTCTATCAATAAATTAATTAATTCACCAAGGTGTCGTCACCATTAGGTTCTTGTGCTTACCGGTGTGCAGGTTCAAGTCCTGTCACCCGCACCATATCGAGTGTTCATAAGGGATTTGACTTATGAACACTCTTTTTGTTTTATCATATAATTCGTATGTACGAGCAAGGGTAATACCTTGCTCTTTTTTATGCCGTGGATTGCTCGGTTATATACTCTACGGCAACACCTTTGCGTGTATCCGCAATGTGGGTTTGTTTTGTGGTGTTCGGCAATTCGATATATCCGATAAAACGGTAATATATCACAATTCGCTGCGTTCGGTTTTTGCCCGTGCCCTCTGTTTCAAAAATATCAATATGGTCAATCAGTTCTCGAAGCAGCGGTGATGTCAGATTATCCATTTGCATAAACCTGCGAATTGCCGATATGAATTTTCCATATTCCGAATTGGTGTTTTTCAACTCTTCGATTTTGTGTCGAGTATCCGCAATTTTTGCTTTTAAGTCCATACGCTCTTTTTCGTATTTATGAGACAACTCAACGAACCATTCATCTCTGACTTTTCCGATAACATTATCCTCATACAATTTTTCATAAAGTTGCGATACCGTGTTGCTGCGTGCAATCGCTTTTTGCAGTTCCGCCTCCAAAAACTTTTTGTCTTTTTCTCTTTCTTCGTCATTTTTCCGCAAAAGCAGTTGTGCAAAATATGACTCGTCAATTTCCAACATTTCAACAAGTCGCCTTAATTCAAGTTTTACAACTTCTTCAAGGGCGTCTGCTCTGACATAATGTCTTCCCGGGCACTTTCCACGATAATCAACTTTGTTGTCGGAACAAGTGAAATAGTGAATTTCTTTATTCGAGGTGCTTGTGTGGTATCTCATTTTACTGTGGCAATCTCCGCAATATATCAATCCGTTAAATATACTCCGTTCGCCGTTTTCTTTTTTCGGAGCCCGACGCTTTGTTTTTGAAATAAACTTCTGTACGGTTTCAAATGTTTCTCGGTCGATTATCGGCTCATTAACATTCTTGAAAACAGCCCAATTTTCTTTTGAGTTTTCAATACGTCTTTTGTTTTTAAATGACTTGGAATATGTTTTGAAATTGATAATATCTCCGCAATACTCTTGTTGAGAAAGAATTTTTTGAATAGTTGTCTTACACCATTTGTATGGATTGGTTTGTGTTTTCTTTCCGCCTCTGTTCATTCCTTTGGACCGCCAATAAGCCATAGGAATAAGCACTTTGTTTTCCTGCAATTCTCTTGCAATGGTTTCATTGCCTTTACCGTCGAGGCACATTTTGAATATACTTTTCACAACGGTTGCGGCTTCCGGGTCAATTATCCATTTCTTTTTGTTTTCCGGTGATTTCATATATCCGTATGGCGGTTGTGATAACGGCTCTCCCATACTGCCTCTGAGCCTGTGGGACGAACGAATCTTTTTTGAAATGTCTCTTGCATACATTTCGTTTAAGATATTCTTGAAGGGTGCAATTTCGCTTTCTCCCTCATCGCTGTCAATGGCATCGTTCACGGCGATAAAACGAATATTATGTTCGGGGAAATAGCTGTCGGTATAATTACCTACCGAAACATAATCACGACCCAGTCGGGATAAATCTTTAACCATTACGGCAGAAACAAGTCCGATTTCAATATCGTCGATAAGCTGTTGAAATCCGGGGCGGTTGAAATTTGTTCCGGTATATCCGTCATCCACATAATATTTTGTATCCGTTAAACCCATTTCTTTTGCTTTTTGTGATAACAACTTCTTTTGATTGCCTATGGAGTTGCTCTCGCTTTCCGTTCCGTCATCACGGGACAAACGACAATATAGAGCAGTTGTCCCTATTTGGTTTTTGTTTTTCGACTGCATTTAATCCTCCTTTCCGACAGTCGAACAATCATATTCATCTGTCATTTTATCATTGATGCTGTCAACAGACAATTCTGCGAAATCGCCCGTGAGATATTTTTTCAATCTGTTATTCAAATGATTGCTGTCGCTATATTTTTTAATGTTAAAATCCTCAAATTTACCGCAAACGATATATCTTACTCCGTTTATCATATATTCGCCTGTACCCAAGCTGAAATTTGTTATTTGATTTTTCATATCATCTCTCCCTCTCACGCTGTCGGATTAAATATTTTCTGTAATGATCGCAAGCTTTAATTATGAAATCTTCGGTCTTTTGTTTATCCAACCCTTTTGGCAAGACATTTCGCAACTTATCTACGGATATTCGCACTTGCTCTTTTTGATTTGGCTTTTCTTCATTGAGAACGGCGAAAACCGTATCGACGAAAAAGTTGCCGTCTTTACTGAATTTTCTTAATCGCTGTGCCTGTGATAATGACGGCGTAGCATCGGTAAATTCTATTTGTTCAAGCAATATTTGCTGTTCATATTCCGACAAATATGAAATTTCCACCGCAGGAGTAAAGGCTATCCTTTCTTCGTCAACAAGTTTAAGTAATTCGGGTATTAAGTATGTCAGGCGGATATATCGCTGAACATTTCTGCCGCTTTCGGTATCGGATATACTATCTCTTGACTTGTGGACAACTTGTCCATAAGTCTTACCTTGATGCTTCAATGCCTCTGATTTCATTTTGTATGCAAAGGCTTTTTCGCTCGGTAAAATATGTTCACGGTGTATGTTGGAATCCACCATTTGCACAATCGCCTCGTCTTTTGTGAGTTCTTCGATTATTGCGGGTATGCTTGTTATCCCCAATTCCTTGCACGCTTCAACTCGTCTGTGTCCGCTGATAATTTCATATTTACCCGCCGGAAAAGAACGAACGATTATCGGTTCAAGCAGTCCGTTTTCTTTTATGCTCTCTGTTAATTCTTGTTGCTCAATCCCACTTCTTTCCTTAAACGGATGATTTTCAAAAGGAACAAGCAAATCTATGCTTATGTTTTTTATCATTTTTCTGCCTCCTTTAATATTTCAACTTTTTTGAGGGAAATACCCTTATGGTTTTTCTCATAAATCAATCTTAAATTTGTTCCGTTATCTATCTCATAAAAGCCAAGGTAACTCTGCCACCAAAATACCGGTGTGATTATTTTTCTTCCGTCACTTAGCCGAAGAAAAAGTCGCATCATATTTCGACTTGCCTCTGCTCGCATTATTAACTTTGCGAAGTATTCGCCCTCTTTGTCAATAAATTTGTAGTCGGAGGTAATGATGTGTTCCTCTCTCATTTCTTCTCTTGTGTAAACTTTGTTTTGAATCATAATATATTCCTTCTTAATTAATTCTCTTTATCGGAAAGTAAAAGCTATATATTTATTTATATATTTACACGGCTGCTCTCCGTTTTGGTTTTAATCACCGATTTATCTTTGCTTTACACCTCTGTTTCTGTATTGATTTGGTGCCAAAATCGGTAATTCTTTCTTTTGTATCGTTTTTTTATTGAAAACAAGTATCGCTATATTAATTTAACCGCTGTCATCATATTCACGGCGATTTTTAATGCTTTTTGCACCTCTTTTTGATTTGTACTTTGGGCAGAAAACAACGATTGCCTTGTAGCTCTGTTTGCATTTGTTTTTGCATTTAAAACAAAGGCTGTTGTATGTTCTTCTGCCTGTTTCAGGATTTATGAAAAAATCCCATTCTTGTTTCGCTTTCTTTGATAATCTCGGCATTGTAATAACTCCCTTCACTTGTTTGAACCGGGAGAGGCATTTTGCACCCCCTATTTGCAAATAAATATTCACCTCTCACTTGGTAGGCAACGAAAACGCTCGAAAATTAACCCTCTGGCCAATATTTTTTTATTACCCCTTCACTTGTTAGAACCGGGAACGCTTTTTTGGGGGGTGTTTTTGAAAAATTTATATTTTTTAATATTTACCTCTCTACTCATTTGGACAAATGGTGCCGAAATGCACACCCAAAATTGACGGTTTAATAAAAATTATTTGGGAAAATTTTTTATGCCCTCTACTTGTTTGAACCGTGAGCAAAAAAGTCAGGGTATTTCGACGAAAAATTTGCAAAAAAATAAAGTCCCTCGTTTCTTGAAAGCTCAAAAAACGAAGGACCGGATCCGTAAAAACATTAAATTGTAATTGCAATGCACAAATTTAGCGAGCAGACCGTTTGTATATCCAAATGGTAATTTTGCTATTTAGGGACTCCCTAAGACCCGTTGAAAACAGTTTATTATTACAGAAAAATATCTTCGGGTTGTTTCGTATATCGGGAATTGAATAAAACTATAATTTTGAATAAATATTTAGGGCTGTAAATACAAAAAATTGGCGTTTGCAAACTTATTGTGTTGAATATTTCTGCTCCGAATGTTATAATTGATTCAAACAGGCAAGGAGGTCAATTATGAAAGTCAGCTATGACAAATTATGGAAAATATTGATTGATAAAAAAATGAAAAAATATCAATTAAGAGAACAAGCTCACATAAGCAGCAATTCTGTTGCAAAGTTAAGTAAGGGAGAATTTGTCAGTATGGAAGTCTTGCTTAAAATATGCGAAACCCTTGATTGTGATATAGGCGATGTATGTGAATTCGTCAAAAATAACGAGGATAATGCAAATGCATAAAACCAAAGAACAGATTTCTTATAATATGAGCCGAGTAAAGTCGAAAGATTCTAAAATCGAAATTATGCTTAGAAAAGAGCTTTGGGCAAGAGGCTTGCGCTATCAAAAAAATTCTAAGAAAGTATTCGGTAAACCGGATATTGTTTTTATAGGCAAAAAGATTTTAGAGGTTAATCAAATATATAAAAACGGGAGAGTATTGAAATGGATAAATGGACGAGAGAAGAAGAAATTATTGTTTTAGATTTATATTGTAAAATTCCATTTAAATCATCCTCTAAAAACAACCCCGAAGTTATAAAAATAGCCAATTTAATTGGTCGCACTCCTAGTGCAGTTAATATGAAAATTGGTAACTTCGGAAGTTTTGACAATCGCCTAAAAGAACAAGGAATAGTAGGACTTTCAAATGCAAGTAAACTCGACAAGGAAATTTTTTACGAATTTAATGGAAAATGGGATGAATTGGCATACGAAAGTAAAAAATTGATTGCAAAATATAATGGCGAACAAATTTTGGACAACTACAAAGATATTCCTAATGGATATGAAAAAGAAACTTTAATAAAGCAAAGAGTTCATCAACAATTTTTTCGTCAAGCTGTTTTAGCGTCTTACAATGGTGCTTGCTGTATAACAGGATTATCAAACCCCGAACTTTTAGTAGCAAGCCATATTAAGCCTTGGAAAGACAGCACATCTAACGAAAAAACTGATCCCAAAAATGGACTGTGCTTAAATTCTTTATATGACAAAGCGTTTGATCGTGGCTTTATAACTATATCTGACAAATACGAAATAATTGTTTCTAATAAAATTAGAGATATTTGTAATGGCGAATCAGTTGATAAATTCTTTAATATCTTAAAAGGGCACAAAATCAATTTACCGGAGAAGTTTTTGCCACAAAAGGAGTATTTACAATATCATAATGATTGCATATATGAAAATTGGTAATGAGAATGAGTAATAATATCTCGCCTGAATCAGGTAATGATGCTATATTTTTATCTTCTATATATCGTGAAGATAAAAATTCCATACATGGCTGTGAAAACGAATTATATATTATATATTACAACGGTGACTCAAATAATGGTCATGGCAGTTTTGAGATTGAAATAATATCAAGCAATGTAGTAAATAATTTACTTAATGATGTGGGAGACGACTATATTAAGTTTTTTGATTACTTGCCTCAATATTTTGAAGGCGAGTGGGAATATGCTGACAGAGATACTAAACTATTTCAAGAAATTTATTCTATTTATAATGAAGCTGACTTTATTGTATCTCGAGATGGCTCACTAAAAGATGAATTCGACTTTATAAAAAACTGGTGTTTGAATATTACTTATTGACTCAATATACCTATTACTGTATTGTAAAACATACAGATACAATTTTCCCAATACGGTATTGACTGAATGTGATATAAGAAAAATCAGTGCAGATGATATACCGGATTTTGATATTCTCACAGCCGGGTTCCACTGTCAATCGTTTTCGGTATGCGGTAACAGAAAAGGTTTCGCCGATGAAAGAGGTAATCTTTTCTTTGAAATAATGAGAATAGCAGATGCTAAACAGCCTAAAATTATTTTTCTTGAAAATGTTGCTAACCTTACCGAACACGATAACGGCAAAACTTTTAATCGCATACACAACGAGCTTTCCGAGAGGGATTATTACATACGATACCTCATTGCAGACGCTTGTAACTACGGAATACCACAACACAGAACGAGAACATATATCGTCGCTTTTAAGGATTTTGATATGTGTAACAAATTTCAATTTCCGAAAGAACAATCGCTTAAAAAGCACATATTTGATATTATCGATCGAAGCGTGAAAGCAGACGACAGCTTTTATCTTAAAGAAAATTCCGTACAGTATCAAAAGATGAACGCTGCTATAACAGACGAAAATCAAATATACAGGTTTTCGGATTACGGTGTTCAAAAAAGTAAGGACGGTATTTCTTTTACGCTTAAAGCCAATATGGGAACATGGTATAACCGTGTCCCGATTATAAAAGATAACTTCGGAATCAGAACGATCACACCGAAAGAATGCCTTGCCTTGCAGGGATTTCCTAAATCGTTTGATTTCCCCGATATTCCGATAAAAAGTATGTATAAACAGTGTGGAAACACAGTGGTTGTGCCGGTTGTAAAAGACATTATAAGAGAATTAGTAAGATTTACTAATGACAATTAATAGTATCTATGAAAGAAGGTTATATATCGTGAATGAGGGTGTTGTTTTTATCGCAGGAGCGTATGGTGTAGGAAAAAGTACTTTGTGTAACAAACTCAAAAATCTTTTAAATATTCCTGCTTTTTCTTCGGGCGATTTAATAAGCGAAAAGAATGGTGAAAAATACGGCGCAAACAAGGTAGTTAAAGATAAAGATTTTAATCAACAGTTATTGATTGATGCAGTTAATGAAATAATAATCAATTCACCTAAACTAATATTGGCTGGACATTTTTGCATTTTCAATTCGACCAATGAAGTTGAGATTTTGCCTGATTTTGTGTATAGAGAAATCCACTTATCGAAAATTATTTTGTTAGAAGCTAATGCAGATATAATTATTGATAATTTGCAAAGTCGTGATAATAAAAAATATTCTTTAAAAGAAATCAAGATATTATCAGATACCGAAAATTTACAAGCCAAAAAAATTGCAAAAGAATTAAACATTCCTCTTGTTATACATAAAATGAAATTTGACGAATCTGATGTAAATAAAATAATATCAGTTATATAAAGGAAGTGATTTTTAAATGAGAGCATTGCTAGACACAAATATTGTTATTCATCGAGAAAATGTAAAGGCAACAAATTTATCCATAGGTCAGTTGTTCCATTGGTTAGATGTTTTACATTATGAAAAGATAATCCATCCTTATACTGTTAATGAACTAAGAAAATATTCCAGCGAACAAATTCAAGCATTATATGATGCGAAATTGGCAGCATATACACAAATGAAGAGCGTCGCAATACAATCTTCAGATTTCAAAAAGCTGTTGGATGATACTCCAAAAACAGATAACGATATAATAGACAATCAATTATTGTTTGAATTGTATTGCGGCAGAGCCGATATTATTATAACCGAAGATCGCAAAATGCGTATAAAAGCCCAAAAGCTTGGGATTGCAGATAAAGTATTCACGATAAATGCTTTCATCACAAAAGCTACAGCAGAAAATCCTGACTTAATTGAGTATAAGTTTTTATCCGTTAGAAAAGAGGTTTTCGGAAAAATAGATGTGAAAAATGCCTTTTTTGATACTTTTAGAGAAGCCTATCCCGGATTTGAAAAGTGGTTTTCAAAAAAATGCGATGAAGAAGCTTATGTTAGCCGTAATGACCGGGGAGAAATTCTGGGCTTTCTATATTTAAAAACTGAGGACGAAAATGAAAATTACAATGATATAAGCCCAGCGTTCAAACCTATGCGCCGACTCAAAGTCGGTACATTTAAGGTTGAAGCATCAGGATTCCGACTTGGTGAAAGATTTATCAAAATAATTTTTGACAATGCCATTGAACGTCATTTACAAGAAATTTATGTAACTCTCTTTATGGATCGCCCCGAATTAAAAGCACTATATGATTTATTGGTAAGATGGGGATTTTACGAACATGGAATTAAACAAACAAATGGTAAAGAAGAAGTTGTTCTTGTGAAAAGGTTAGGAATTTATAATGACGCCTTAACTCCTAAACAGAATTTTCCTAATTTAGAATATTCACATCAAAAGTTTTTCTTGCCAATTGAGGCAAAATACCATACTCCGCTTTTACCAGATTCACAATTAAAAACAGAAAACGAGGTAGATTTTCTCGGTGAACAGCCGCAAAAATATGCACTTCAAAAAGTATATATATCATTTTCCTACAAAAGGAATATGAAACCGGGAGATTTTCTTGTGTTATACAGAAAAGGCACTACTCCCGGGAGAAAAGCATATGAATCCGTTATCAGTACAATCGGCATAATTGACGAGATTGCATACGATTTCAAAAATAAGGAAGAATTCTTGAAATATTGTGAAAATAGGACAGTTTTTTCTTCAGAGGAGCTTGAAGATTTTTGGCGCACAAAAAGGAATTCCTTATTAGTCATCAAGTTTATTTATGTAAAAAGTCTTTCTAAGAGATTAAATTTGTCATACCTATGGAATAGCGGTATAGTTGCTCAAAATAACGGACCTCGTCCTTTTGATTTGATATCAGACAGTGATTTCGATTCAATATTAAATGATTCAAATACTGAAATATATGTTGTGAGGTAGCTGTAAATGAGTACAATTCTTTTATCAATTAAGCCTGAATATTCCAATCGAATATTCAACGGAACAAAAAAATATGAGTTTCGCAAACATCTCGCAAAAAAAAATATCGATAAAATAATCGTTTACTCCTCCAGCCCCGAACAACAAATTATAGGAGAAGTAACTGTCACTGAAACACTGTCTTTAAAGCCTTCTCCGTTATGGGAACTTACCAAAAAGGAAGCAGGCATTTCCAGAGCAAAATTCAGAGCATATTTTAAAGGGTGCAAAAATGCTTACGCATATAAACTTGGTGAATTCAAAAAATATGATACCCCTAAAACACTAATTGAATTCGGAATAAATCAGCCACCACAATCATTTATATATATTGATGAGGACAGGTCTTAGGGTGTCCCTAACGATTATTTTACCGTTTGGATAACCAAATGGTCTGCTTGCTAAGATTATGCATCGTAACTTAGCAAACAAAATTAAGGCACAGCCTACTGGATTTTTTCCGTAAGTTGTGCCTTGTTTTTAGTTATATATTACTTGCTCGTTCACAATTTCTGTTGCTCGGTTGCGGATATTGTTCATCTTTTGCACCCATAACATTGGGTTATCCGATTTCAATTTTTCCGTAACATTTTCTTTTTCGGCAATGTCTTTTACCAACCGAGAAAAAAGATTTTGAGCCTGTTCTTCGATGTCAGCAAGATATGAATCGAGCTTACCGCTTGTCAGCAAATTGTAGTAACGCACCTTATGATTTTGCTTCAAATATCGTTTGTGTCGCATTCCCCAAACGCCGATATTTGTTTCTTTTTCTTCCGCCGATAACGAAAGATTAGGCAATAAATAATCACCCGCCTGCATATAAGCACCGCCGTTATTTTCAAAAATTGTTTTCATATTAAAACCTCCTTGATTTTTAGTAAGTTCATTATACGAAAAACAAATTAGAATTGCGAATGTGCGGATTATTATTTGAATATGATGTTCGACTATCGGTAAAACTGTATTTTACCAAATCCTATATGAACATCCGCACCAAACAACAAAGGGTATCAATACAAAACAGTATTGATACCCTTTGTTCTTATATTCAACAAATGAACATCTTGTCTTTAATTATGTATAGTTTTGCAATTAATAACAAAACAGTCAGTCAAAGCAAAAGCTTTAACTGACTGTTTGTGTTAAAACTACTTAAAAAGATAAAATACAAAATATGATAAAATAAATACAGCTAATGCAATTATTTTTTTATTTCTATCATTTCTAAACATTGCTATTTGTTCGTTCCCATTTAAGAAATTTACCTTTTTAAGTTTGCGTATTCTTTTTACTGATTGAAGAATAGAGCCAACACCTAAATAAATTCCCAAAACATAAGCTACATTTTTAAAAAAAATAATTATATTTATGCCTTGAAATAAACCTCGAGGAATATTTGAATCTCGAAAAAACTCATTATAGTTCATGAAATATTCAGTAATCAGGACAAATACAAACAAGCCAATAAAAATAATAATTAATTTATTTTTATTAATATATTTACTTTTCTCCAAATCTTCCTCTGTTCGATTTTTAACAATATATGCTGATTGAATTACTGCAATAACAGCCAAAGTGCACATACCTAACAGCTGCACAGATATATCCAAAATCAGTTGATGAGGTGTTCTGTAAAACCATTCTAATTCAAATAAACTAACACAGCAATAAAAAATAAAGCAACTACAAACAAAAAGGCCATTTGAAAATATAAATATTGATGTTTTTCCTTTAATTATTTCTTTACATTCCAAAATGGTAAATACAACAGAAATAATTATAAATGCTATTAAAGCGAAAAAATCTATAACTCTGCCACTGCTTATATAACGATAAAGAGGAATATTAAAAAAGCCGTAGCTTAATGGGAATACCAATAATTTATGCTGTAAAATACATATTACTATGTTAATAATCGAACATAATAATATGATACCATGAACAGATAACATAGAAATTTGAATAATTTGTTTTTTAGTCATAATACAATTTTGAATCCTCATAATAGATTTACCTCAAAAGCTAACTGTTTGGGTTAATTACTTAAATATTATAAAAATATTTTAGTGCATTCAACTCAATTTGCGTTTTTACAATTAAGCCAAGTCGTTGTCACACTATTGTAAAGTATGACAACGACTGATTTTTAAATTATGCTTTAGTCATCTGAATTACTTAAATCGGCATATGTAATAAACCACCAATGTTTAACTCTGGGTTTAGCCAAAGTTGCCTTAGAATAAGGAGCTTCTACAGTAATATCTTTAATAGGCTTTGCTTTATCCATATAATAATAGCAAACTGCTTTTCTTTGCTCGTTAAACCATACTTTATTAACTGTTGTCGTATAAGTAAGTTCGTTATCATTTAATGTTGCTGTATGATTATCAGGAGTTGGTTGATTACATACTACAACATCATAAAATGAAACATTTGCACTTTCGTTATACATTACAGTTACATCAAATTCTGCATTTTTACATTGTAATTCTTGATACTTATCGCCTGATTGCAAACTGATAACATAGCTGTATCTGTCACCGATTTTCGTTATCGAATATATTGTATCTTGCCTTTCACTGCGTTCAACATAGAATATTGCATTATCACATTCAAATCGTTCATATTTTGAAACATCTTTACATATATAAGCGAATGCAGATTTTTCACTCGAAAAAGTTACAAAATACTTTTCAAACGGATAACTAAAAACTTGAAACAACAGAAAAAATAACAACATAATAAGTAACCAATAAAAATAATATTGCTTTTTTATCTCTATCGGTTTTTTAGCAGTACGAGTATAAGCAGCGTTAGTATTAGTTTTACTGTTTGCAAATTTCTTTTTTAATTTAATCAGTATGTATATTGTCGGTAAAGTAAGCAATAAATTGCATAAAACAAATCGTATAATATAAAACATTAAAATGCCCCCGCACGTTGTGATTGTTCGCAATTGATGTAGGATTAAATATTATAAAACCGCATAATGTTCAGCAAAAAACAGATCGTTTACGCTGTCAAGATAGCCTGTGGTTGAATTGTAATTATATGTATCGGATTGTCCGTCCTGATCATACAGTTTATCCAAAAATCTTCCATTTTTAGTATAAAACAAATTTGATTTTAGTGCAAGCTTTTTATCCGAACTATTTGCTGTAAGTTCCGTTGCCTGATTGTATAAAAATAAATATTTTTCGCTTATAATTTTATGATATTATACCTTATAATAATATCAAATAATTTTTTAAATTCTTCATTTGCAAATTTTTTATCATTATCTTTCTTATATAATATATAAATCTTTTTTAAATTAATCCTTTCATCAGCTTTCTTTGAGTAATTAAAATCATATTCTTTGATTTTAAAGCTTGAATAATCATCAACAAACAAATTTAAATTTTCTACACAATCAATATCAACTTCTATTTCTTTTTTCTTATTAATAACTTTAAAAAATTTTCCGTGTAAATTAATCAAATATTTTAAAACATATTGCTGAGTAAACAATAAATTTTCATCTTCGCATTTCATCTCACATTTATTGTAAATGCTTTCAATGGCTTTATCTAACAATTTAATTTCATACTCATTTACAAATTTTTTATATGATTTAAGTTCTTTCTTTTCACCGTATCTTAAGCATATAAAATAAAAAAAGCATAAAAATGGAGGAAGAATATAAATAAGTAATAATATATAATATTCATCAATATTAAAAAAGTCTTTTGAGAAGAGTGAAAAAGTTATGGTTGAAAAACTGCTAAAAGCCCAGCCAATAAGCTCTGAAGAAAAATTTATGTTATTATTTAAAAAATCTTTTCTGACATATAAGTCAGCTAAATTTCCTTCATCTATTAACTTTCCAACAGGACCGTCTTTTGAATAACAATAATTAATATACGAAATCTGTCTTTTATAATTATTACTTTTATCATTATTCCAAAAACTTTTAAGTGCATCAATCTTTTCAAAACATTCAACACCACAATGATTTATATTATAAAGCGAATATTTAATTTTTTTAGCTATTTTTACTCCAAATATAAAAAAATTAATAATAAAAACAATCCCCGATATTCCAAAAGCAATGAAATATAAAAAAGAAAAATCAAAAAGTTTACAAATAAAAGCCAAAACAAAGCTACCTAACAAAGCGAAAAAAAACTCTAAATATCTTTTGAGAATATTTGTCAATAAATTTAATCATATCAATACCCCTTATTGTCTTTTATGGTTTATATTATATCACAATTAAATTTTAATTCAAAATTATTATAAAAACTCAAATCACTTATATTATTACCTAATAAATCTTTTAACTTCTCAATTCCCCATACAATACTTAACAACCTTAGCAGGCACACCGGCTGCTACTGCGCAGGATGGTACATCGTTTGTTACTACAGCGCCTGCGGCTATGATTGCACCGTCGTCGATTGCTACGCCGTCAAGAATTATTGCGGTCGTACTTGCCGTTGCTGTATTTGCAGCTGCAACAGCCGCCTTGTTTTCTTAAATTTTTAGCGGCAGTTTTATTTGACTGCCGCTTTTCTTTTGATAAAATACATCTGAATTATTATTTTAAAAGCACTGCCGATTGACTGCCCATCTGATTGTAACGGGTTTGCGCAACGGATTTTTCATGACGAACCAATCCGTTGCTTTTGTACGGGTCAAGCAGATAATATCCGCTGTCGTCCTCACCGACAAGTACCATACAGTGCTCGCCTGCAGTCCAAACAAAAACTTCTCCGTTTTCCAAATACCAACTGTCCCCCTTATTAGGCTCTCTCATATTTATTGTAACCCATATAAGAACAGGTATGTTATTTGAAACATATTTTTGCATTAAATAATCAAGGCTTTCTCCGCTTGTATTTTCGCAATGGTAATCAGTGCTTTTTACCGCTTTATTTACGGCATTAACGATTACAGGTGCGTAACAGCCGTAACTGTCATAATCGTTCGGATTTCCTATAAAGTATTCGTAAGGAGATGCGTTGTGCATCTTGCCTTTATCGTCATAAACAATTTCTTTTTTATCAAGATAATTATTTGCAAAATCAGTCAGTTCAATATCAAAACCGTTATATTGCAGTACCATTACTGCACAAGCAGATTCGCAGCCTGTCGGAAGTACATTTTCCTGGGTGACATACGGCACATTATTGATTATACATTCCGTGTCATCGTCAGCTAAAAATACATAATAATGCGTTTTGGTTTCACTTATCAATATAATCGAAAGAATAAGTACAAAAGCCGTTATAATTATAAAAACAACTTTAGCGGTAAATCTTTTATTTTTCAATAACATAAAATCACATCCAAAATAAGCCGTTTCCTTTGTTATTAAAATAATAGCAAAAGAATACGGCTTATTTTCTTCATAGATGTATTTAATTTGTATATTTTACTCCGCTATTTCTTCTGATTCATCTCGGTAATTTCCAAATTTAAAAACAATGCTGATTTCGGAACAATTTGTATTAAAACTTACCAAACATTCGGCATCAATATCATTGTCAAACGAATAATCTAAAAACAGTTCGTTAAAGTCAACATTATCGTAAAAATCAGGATTTATATTTTTTGCGTCAAAATACTTTCCAAGCCCTTTAGCAAAACTGTCGCTGATATTGTCGTTTTTATTAAACAACGCTTTTGAATTTACAGAGCTTATATTTAAATTAAATATCATATGCGACTCATCGTCCATAACAAAACTGATCATCCAATCATCGCTTTCCAAATTAACATCCCAAAATATAGCGTAATATGACGGGTCATCATAATATGAAAGAATGTTCGGATTGCAGTTTTTGTATATAATGTCATTTTTATTTACATTGAAAGTCAAACCTACATCTTCACTGATTTTATTTAATTCTTCAAAGAATTCCTGCACAACGGTATCACCGTCCAAAAGTGCGCTTTCTCTGCTAATTGATGTTGTGGTAACTTTGGAAGTATCAGAAGTATCATTAGTAGAATCAATATAAAGTTTAAGTTTTTGAGAAACGGTAAGCGTCTTTTTTGAAATATTTAAGGGTGAAATCTTATTTACTTCTTCATATTTTAAGGCGTTATCCGTCTGAATTTGCGATACGGTAAACTGAGATACAAGACAAGCAAAAATAATAAGACAGGCAAAACAAATTACAATAATATATCTTCGTTTCATTCGTTTTCCCCCTTTATCAAAAATTCCACTCTTGTACCTTCGTTGAGTTTACTTTTAATTATCAGTTTTCCGCCGTGCATTTCTACTATTTTTGAGCATAAGGCAAGTCCCATTCCGGCACCGCCCTGTTTTCTTGCTCTTGATTTATCAACCATATAAAATTCTTCTGCCACCCTCGGCAAATCTTCTTCACTAATACCTACACCGTAATCTTTTACGGCAAACATATATCCGTTATATACGGAATTTCCTGTCAATTCAACGGAACTGCCGCTTTGGCTCGCCTTTCTTGCGTTGTCTATAAGGTTAATGAGTACGGTTTTAATTAAATCAAAATCAATATTTATTATGCACTCGTCTACATTAATATAAAGAGTTATACCGCTGTCGTCAAGCAAAAGTTTTACGGAATCTTCTACGCTTTCGGCAAGATATGTTGCGCTGACGGGCTTTAAATCGAGCTTATCAAGTTTTAAAACCATTATTTCCATAAGTTTTTTAGAGAGAGCCTCAAGTCGCTTGCCCTCCTTAAAAATATAATCCGCATAAATAAATTGCTCGTCCGTGCTGAGTTTTTTGGAGCGCAGCATATCGGAGTAACCGATAATTGAAGTCAAAGGAGTTTTCAGTTCGTGTGCAAAATTTCCCGTAAAATCTTCCTGCCGCTTTACTGCGTCTTTTAATTCTTTTATATTGTCCTCAATCTTGTCTGCCATAAAATTGAAGTTTTCCGACAACTTGCTTACCTCGTCATTGCCCTTGATTTCAACTCGCTTAGAAAAATCACCTTGAGCAAATTCCATTTCCGTTGACGAAAGTTTCTTGATTGGGTCGGTAATCAATTTTGAAAAAATAAAAATCATACCACCGATTACCAATGTCATACTCGGCAACAGTATTTGCAAAACCGAGTAAAGCCTGTCTTTTTGTTCAAATACATTTGTAATTTTAGCATAATTTTCTAAAAAAAGTTTCTTGCCGTCAATGGTTGTTTTTACAATCGTAACGGAATAATAATTATCACTGTCGCAATACACAGTAGTCAATTGTGATTCATTTTCAAGGCTCATAACTCTGTCTTTGTCAAGCATTACAACATTATCACTGCAGCCAATCAGCTCATAATTTTCATCACGCAAAGCAAATTGCAAATCGCCGTACGAAGTTGAAACCTTAATGTTTGAAGTTACTTTCTTTAAATCGGAAAGCGAGATATCTCCGTTGTGCGGTTGATTATATACTGCAGTAGCAAGCGCACTTCTCAACGATAAATTTTCGGTTTTTGATTTTTCAAATTCATTGTTAAGATTGCTGTGAAATTCCGAGTCAATAATTATATGACCGCAAACAGAGAATGAAAGCACAGTTACGGTTACAACGCTTAAAAATATTTTTAAAAATACTGACATCAGTCGCCCTCCAATCGGTAACCGATTTTATAAACCGCAACTATTTTCTTTTCCCAGCCGAGTTTTTTTCGCAGGCGCTGAATATGTAAATCTATGGTTCGGCTGTCGCCTATATATGTTTCGTCCCATACACGCTCAAATATTTTTTCTCTGAACAATGCTATGTTTTTGTTTTGAACAAGCATTAAAAGCAAATCAAATTCTTTTACCGTAAGAGGAATTGCAGTTCCGTTCTTTTTTACGATATGAGAATTAATATCTATTACAACATCGCCCTCTGTGATTATTGATGAATTTTTATTGTATCTTCTAAGTACGGTTTCAACTCTTGCGAGCAATTCTATGATTTCAAAGGGTTTGGTTAAATAATCATCGGCACCGAGTTTCAATCCCATAACTTTGTCATAAGTTTCTGATTTTGCGGAAATAAAAATTACGGGTATTTCAAGCGGTTTTATGTATTCCATAAGTTCATAACCGTTTATTTTCGGCAGCATTATATCAAGCAAAATCAAGTCAAAGCGTTCGTTTTCAATTAAATCTGCCGCCTCCATACCGTCAAATGCGCAAATGCAGCTGTAACCTGCGTCTGTAAGATTTATTCGTATGAGGTCTGAAATACTTTTCTCGTCCTCTACAATTAAAATTCTTATCAAAAAATCCCCTCCGTTCTGTTTGCTTTTATTATACATCAGCATTGTATCTTAATTGTATATAAAAATCAACAGCAGTCATCAAAAAAGATAACTGCCGTAATTATTACTGATATTTATTTTCGTTCTTTTCAGGAGTTGGAGAAATTATTGATTAGCAAATTGATTTGCCAATCAATTATAAAAGTTTGGTCAACCTTTTCAAAGGTCGTGGGTGTGGGCAAAGCTCACAAATACTTTCCGTTTATGCAATCTAACGATAGTCAAACAGCTTGCTGTTTGTGCCTTATAAATTGTATATCGAAAGATTTTATGGGCGCTGCCCAAACCCGCAATTTTTGAAAAAATTGAGTAAACTTTTTTTGTTTTTAGGAGGATAATTTAGCGTTAGCTGAATTTCAATTCCCAACCGACACTCCGCTAAGCCATAATTTAATATTTTTTAAAATTTATTTCTTACCTACAAGCAAGGTTGAACCGCAAAGTTGTAAATATTTTGCCTCTTTTTTTGTCATAAACATACCGTTTGCAGTATCAATCAATTCTACTTTTTCATATCCCATATCAAGCAGTTTTTGCTTGAATTTTTCCATATCACCGTATCTTGCCTTTGACATTAAGTCGTGAATTGCAAATGTGCCGCCTTTCTTAAGCACTCGCAATGTTTCAAGTAACAATTCCTGTTTATCTGCGCCGGTAATATTGTGATAAACATAATTACTTGTAACCGCATCAAAAGTTTCATCGGAAAAATCAAGTTTGCAGGCATCGCCTTTTACAAATTTCACATTGCTTACACCCTCTGCTTTTGCGTTTTTACAGCACAACATATTGCTGAAATTAGAATACTCCTTTCCCCATCGGTCAAGACCGACAATTTCGGCTTTCGGATTTCTTTTTGCGCACGCAATTGTCAACGCACCGCTGCCGCAGCCTACATCAAGGCATTTACCGCCGTTTGGTATATTTATGTAATTTGCGGTTCCCTCAATAATCTGCTTTGAAAGTTGGCGGGTTCCGTCATACGAAAATGCTTTGTAAGCCATAACACTCCATTTTAAGAACATACCTATGCCAATCAAGGTAATCAGCAGCGCAGCGAATATTATCCACCTTAACACTCCGCTAAGTCCTAACCCGATTACACCGAAAATTACAAATAAAACCGCAAAAACAATTGTGCCTGCAATAAGTCCGTTTACCATATATTTCGGTACCCAATTTTTATAATCAGCTTTCATCTGTATTTTGTCCTTTCCATATAGTTAGCTTTAACTAACTTTTTTTTATTTTTATTATAACATATAATTTATAAAACGCAATACCAAAAGTACAAGCCTATGATTATAAATACAATAATTAAATAGACAATAAACTTTATATTTTATAAATATACCATAAATTTAAACGGTATAATATATTTTATATGTAAATATTGCAATAATATAAATTAAATGCTATAATATCAAAAGTAATCATAAAGGAGGAGAATATGAAAAAATCATTCAAATGTATATCATTAATGCTTTCTGCATTGCTCATTCTCGGCTGCGGTTCTACTGCGTTTTCTGCCGCCACTGTTGAAGATAACGAATCCGTTAAAGCTATTTACGAAAAGATTGAGGAAGGCAGAACCGTTTTATACGACGAAAACAACAACGAAATTCCTGTTGAAAAACTTAATAACGATACTGAAAATATTAACAAAAAACTTCCGCAAAAATATGACTTGCGAGATTACGGCAGAGTATCTAAGGTTAAAAATCAGGGTTCCGAGGGATATTGCTGGGCATTTGCATCTGTAGCATCAATGGAATCGAGTATTCTCTCGCAAAATGACCTAAAAAGCAAGCTCGGAGAAAATCCGCAAGACACTATTGACTTATCAGAGGCAGGACAAACCTGGTACATACATTCAGGCATAGTTGACAAATCATCTCCTTTTTACGGCGATTACATAAACGATTCGTCAAAAGGCAGTAACGGAGGCACTTCCGATACTCTTGCCATCTCACTTAACTCGGGGTTTGGTACATATCCGCAAAGTCTTTGCCCTTACAATGAAGTGAAGAAAGGCTTTTCAGAAACCCTTAGATATTATTCAGACTACAGACTCAAGGACTACAGTGAAATAAGCAATAACAAAGATACTTTAAAATCAAAGATTGTGTCAAACGGTGCCGTTACCGTTTACTATCCAAGCATTACCGACTGCTATTCTTCCGACTACGCTAACTATTACAGCGATAATACCTGCATCGGAATCGGAGATTCGCATTTAATAGTCGTTGTCGGCTGGGACGATAATTACAGCAAAGATAATTTTACCGGTAAAGTCAAGCCTTCAAATGACGGTGCATGGCTGTGCAAAAACAGTTGGGGCGAGCATTACGGCAATGATGGTTACATTTGGATTTCTTACGATACAACCAATCTTGCTTTTTCTCAATATATAATGCAAGACAACAATGCTTATGACAACGAATATCAGAACTGCTTTGTCACTCAAGGGTACGGTTACAATTATGAAGGTGCAGCAAATGTATTTACCGCCCAATCCGACGAACAGTTAAAACAAATCAGTTTCAAAACCTTGGGTGCTTATGATTATACCGCCTCTGTTTATGCACTTAATGCTGATTTTGATAACCCAAAAGACGGCAGACTTCTCACTGCTTTCAGCGGAAAAATTGAGAATAACGGCGTACATTACATAGATGTAAAAGATGAAGTTTACCTTACATCGGGTGAAAAATTTTCGGTTGTAATTGAGTCAAACAACGATTCAAGCTATATGTCTTTTTCGAGTTCTTTACTTACAAATCAGAATTGCAAAGAAAATAATTCCTATATACTTAGCCATAACCAATGGAGTGATGCATATAATCAGCCTGATATTTCAAGGGCATATGCCTCTATAAAAGCTTTTACTTCCGATTTAGATAACAGTGAAGTTACAGAAATTCTAAAAAAGGCCGTTTCAGATGCCGAAAACATAGATAAAAGCAAAATCTCCTCCGAGAAATACGCAAATCTTCTGAATAATCAGATTGAAGCGTCAAAATCCCTTTTAAGCAATTCATCTTGCTCTGTTCAAGATATGAACAATTCTGTTATCCTTTTAAAATACTATGAAGAAAAAGCCGTTGACGCTCCTTATGAAATAAGCAGTATTGACGATTACTTTACGCTTATTGAAATTTGCAATAATTACGGCTATATTCCGGAAAAAATAAATCTAAATACCGACCTTGATTTCGCCGATTATGATAAAGAAGTACCACCGCTATGCAACAGCGACGGTTATTTCAGTTCTGTATTTTACGGAAATAACCATACAATCAAAAACATTAAAATCAGTTCAACCAAAAATGAATTGAACAATATCAGCGGATTCTTCGGTTCTTTGCAAGGTGCAAAAATATATGATTTAACAATTGAAAACGCAAATGTCGCACCTGCAAATGTTAGCGGTGTGCTCAGTGCTTACGCTAAATATGCCGCTATTTTAAACTGCACTGTAAAAAACAGCACTGTAAATTACAACTACTTTTCCGATACTCAATCATCGGGAGCAATATGCGGTGAAGCGTGGTACTCAAGCGTTTCATACTGCAATGTTGAGGGCAATACAATATACGGCAAATACGCAAGTGAATTTGCTTTTTCCGTACAATCAATTTACGGTTACTGCACTCAAAAAAGCAACAAAGTTTATGCAACAAAATCATTGTCTGTATTTGATGAGGCAAACTCAAAGATGAGTAACCTCTACTTTATTCCTGCTCCGGCAAACAGTGATATTTTTATTGAAATGCGGGACAATTATGTACGAGTTTCGTCATTACTGCATAGCGTAACAAGCTGCAGTTCAGATACGGTCAGCGTAGAAAAATCAGGTGATTATTATTACATTGATAAAAGCACTCTCAACGATGACGATTTTGTACTTGTGAACATCGATTATAAAGACAGTAACAATGATTACAATTATACGGTTGACCTAAGTGACAAGTCATTGATTCTTATTTCAATTAATTATACAGTGTCAGAAACTCTTGAAATCCCTTCCACCTATCTTGGACGACAGGTGAAAAATTTATCCTCATCTATATTTGTAACAACAGATACAAGCAATGTTAAAACCCTTATTTTACCCGATAGCCTTACAACTCTCGATAATACAAATATTAAACCGATTTACACTCTTGAAAATCTTGTGATCGGAAACGGAATTACAAAAATCCCCGACAGTTTTGCAAACTATATGAATAATCTTGAAAATGTAAAACTCGGTAACAATGTAACCAAAATCGGCAAAGATGCATTCTGCGGATGCGCAAGACTGACAGAGATAAAAGTTCCCGACAGTGTAAAATACATAGACGATTATGCATTCATCGGTTGTTCTTTTAATAAAGTATTAATCGGCAAAAATGTTGAATACATAGGTGATGAAGCGTTTGGATATTTCGATTATATTTTATCAAACAAAGGAAATTCAAATATATTGAACCCATATTATGTAATCAACGGTTATTCCTCTACCGCAGCCGAAAAATACGCAAAAGAAAACGGAATTAAGTTTATAGACCTTAATAATCAACCCGCTGATACAGAACAGACTTATACATATATAAACTACCTTGTTGCAGGGGACATCAATCTTGACAATAAGATTGATGTAAACGATGTTACTCTTTTGCAAAACTATTCAGCCGGCAATGTTGAATTTAACGATTTTCAGTACAAAAATTCAGCTGTTACCCACTACATCACATCAATTACAATTAATAATGTAACCGAAATTCAGCGTTACCTTTCAGGATATATTGATACTCTTGAAATTTACAGCGTAGGTTAATTAAAAAATATATGCACCTGTAAGCCGCATGATTTACAGGTGCATTTTTTTACAATTAAGTAATACAATAAATTTCCGTAAAACACAAAACAGACCGCTGGCAAACGGTCTGTTCTGTATTGTGTGTTTTATGAAAATGAAGCCCGTTCGTAACAGGCACATTTCAACAATGTTACAGTAACTATATATAGTTACTACTTTAATATTATACCGAAAATCGCCATAAAATCAAGTGTTATTTGCTGTATTTGTAGGAATCGTAAGCCAAAAAGGCAAATTGCACATAATTTGCGAGTAAAGTTTGTTTATTAATTTTCGAGGTTTTTTTAAAGTTTGACCAAAACAAACAAATATTCTTTGATTTATGTATGAGTTTTTAGATTTTTAAAAACTGTACTTACAAAAAGCAAAATAAAAAGCACCGTATAAAAACGGTGCTTAAAATACTGATTATAGATTAGTCAGCTGTGTATGGGAGCAAAGCAAGGTGTCTTGCACGCTTAATTGCAACTGTAATTTCACGCTGATGTCTTGCACAAGTACCTGTTACACGGCGAGGAAGGATCTTACCTCTCTCTGACATATAACGACGAAGACGAGCGATGTCCTTATAATCAATGTGTTCAACCTTATCAACGCAGAAACCGCAAACCTTCTTGCGAGCTTTTCTACCACGGTTAATTGGTCTGTCAGCCATTGTGAGAACTCCTTTCAATGAATTATATTATAATTCAGTTAAATTTAAAATGGTAAATCATCATCAAGCGGCATATCCTGAAAATCTGAATTTGAACCGCTCTGATATGACTCAGCAGGAGCCTGTGCCTGCTGGTATGGAGCCGAGCCGTAAGACTGGTTAGAGCCATAAGACTGTGCGCCATATGATTGATTGTTGCCGTAAGACTGATTATTGTATCCGTTAGCATTACTGTCACGGCGTTCGCCTGTGAAGCTAACATTGTCTGCAACAATCTCTACTACATAACGGTTAGAACCGTCTTTTGCCTGGAACGAACGACTCTGGAGCTGTCCGTCAACAGCAATCATAGAACCCTTGCTGAAATATCTGCAAACAAATTCAGCAGTCTGACGCCAGCAAACAATATTGAAAAAATCCGCCTTGCGTTCTTCACCGCTCTTTACATATGAACGGTCAACCGCAATACTGAAAGATGTTACGCTGACACCGTTAGGGGTTGTCTTAAGTTCCGGATCGGCAGTTAATCTGCCCATTAAAACCACTCTGTTAAGCATTTTTAAGTTCCTTTCGTGTTCGAGGAATAACCCCTACAAAGGTTCATTCGTAAATTATTCTTCTTCTTTTTTGATGATGATTGAACGCATTACACCGTCTGTAATCTTGTAGATACGGTCGAGCTCTGCAGGGAACTCTGCTGTGCTTTCAAAATCAAAGAGAACATAGTAGCCTTCGCTCTCCTTGTTGATAAGGTAAGCAAGCTTTCTCTTGCCCCATTCGTCAACATTCTTTAAAGTGGCATTGTTTTCGATAAGAGCCTTGAATTTCTCTACTACCTTCTGAACGTTCTCTTCGCCGTTCTTAAGAGAAACTACCATTACTGTCTCGTAATTAGCTGTTACTGCCATTATATTGCACCTCCTTCTGGACATTATGGCGGCTTTCGCCGCAAGGATGTTATACTCTTTATATTGCATAACAAAATTATTATACCATTATTTTTGCTTTTGTCAATATTTGAAATCAAAAAATTCGGAAAATATCCGCAATTTTTCTTTGACTATTGACATTTTACCTCCTTATGGTAACATATTATTAAAGTACAGGAGGCAAGTATGACAAAAGTTAAAATTTGCGGACTTAAAAATCAGACCGATATAAAATGTATTAACACACTCTCCCCCGATTTTGCAGGGTTTGTTATGTTTTTTGAGAAAAGCCATAGGAATATCTCGCCCGAAAAGGCGCAAAAGCTGCTCTCTGCTCTCGACCCAAATATAAAGAGCGTTGCCGTTACCGTATCACCAACCGAAGAACAGCTTGAACAGATACACACCCTCGGCTTTGACTATGTTCAAATTCATGGCAAAATCAGCGAAAAGCTTTTGAGCGAGTGCAAAACCCCCGTTATTCGGGCAATTAATGTGAGCGGAATTGAAAGCATTGGCAATATTGAAAATCTTGACAATGTAAAAGGAATTTTATTTGATTCGGCAGTACCCGGCAGCGGCAAGAGTTTTGTCTGGTCTATGCTTGAAAAACTCCCTAAAACCGACAAAATGCTCTTTCTTGCAGGCGGACTCACCGCCGATAATGTAGCCAAAGCCGTTGCTCAGCTGCGCCCCTTTGCGGTAGATGTCAGCTCAGGCGTTGAGCTTGCCGACAAATCGGGCAAGGATTTTGAGCTTGTCAGAACATTTATTGAAAATGCGAGAAATTCTAAATAATCACAAATAATCAAACATTATTCAAATCCACTTAAATATAATTACAAACAGGTGACTGAAATGAAAGAACACAATTATAAAATGAACATATCGCAGGCAGAATTTTTTAATATTCTCGGCAATCACACCCTAAAAGATATGCCGCTTTCAAACCTAAACAGAAACACCGCAAGCGATACAACACTTTACGGCTCTGTAAACGGTAAATCCGCAAAACTCTGTCCTCACCCTGCCGACAAATACAAGCCTTTTAATCCGATAAATGAAATTACAGCCGAAGAACGTGGAACTCAGCTTGATGTATGCGTTAAATCTTACACAAACAAAAAAGATATAATATTTTGGATCGGTTTTCTTGTATTGGTTACGGTTTCAACCTGCCTTGTCCTTTTCCTAAGCTATCCCGAAATCTATACAGAACTGCCGTTTATATGGTTTTTGCCCGTATTCGATATAATTGCTGTTTCACTGTTATTCGGCTTTATGATAAAAAGCAACAAAAATGTTTTCTTTAAACGCTTTGAAAAGATTTTCAAGGACTACATAGTGCAATAAAAAGTAGGTTCTATGGTAAATTTTATAAAATCAAAATTTAGTTCAACCCTTTTTAAAAGGTGCTGTTTTGAGCAGAGCCAACAAAAGGCAAGTGTAAGTTTAAAAAGGAAATAATTAAATAACTTATTTTGCCAAGTACAAATTTTATTAGAAAAATATAAGTTAGAGGTTCCAAGGTCACTGACCTTGGTCGTCTAAGGAAAGGGGATACTTAAGGGGAAAGGGACTCGAAATCCCTTTCCCCTTAAGCGTGCTTTCTTTTGGAGCTTTTCTTTTCACGCAAAAGAAAAGCGGAATGGTAGGCATTTTATTATAATGTATAAGTAGTTTACAGGCAACAAACTTATAAAATAATCTTTCTGACTTATTCCTACTTACGCAATTAAAAGGCTCTCGCCATTGTATTCAAGCCGCAAACGGCAAGCCTTTTGGCTGTCAGACATTGTATAAAAGAAAACTATTTGCGGGCGTTGCCCACACCCACAACCTTTGAAAAGGTCGACCAAACTTTTAACTTCGGGCAGAAAATTTTTCTTTCTCTTAACTTTGTTGTCCGACCGAAAGTCGGCTAAACCATATTCACCCCAACTTTTGAAAAAGCATCTTATTTTAATTAAAATAAAATCTGATAAATTTTATATTATAGAAATCGCAGGTTGTAAGGTCGTTTGTGTCAAGCTCGTTTATAAGAATATAGTTTGCCGCAACGCCGAGCAAATATCCTGATTTTGTGACAATTGTATTTGAACCCACAAGAAAATCAATGGATACTCTTCTTCCGATTTGAGTGCGTATAAAACCGTTTAGATATTGCACACTTTCGGCTGTTACCTCATACGGATTTTTTATGTCGGTCAAAAGGCTTGCCGTCGACATTGCAGCCTGATTGTTTTGCATATTTTGCATATTCTGTTCGTTTATCATTGCGGGGGTCGGCAATGTTTCGGGATTGTACGGCTGGGTTGAATCTATGTTCTGAATTTCACGAACCGCCAAATCATTTGCAACTTCGTTATTTTGACTTTCGGCAGGGATTGTCTGTGTAAGTTGATTTATCGACTGCCCCGACGCAGGATTTCTTCTATTCAGTGCCTGTTGATCAGGACTGAAACTTTGATAATTCGGACTTGTGGGGCTAACCAATGTAGCCAGGTCAAGTATGGATGGAATTTCGTAACCGTATTGCTGTATGGTATTTGGAATCTGGTTGTTTATACAATTATAATTATTGCAGGCTGAGGGATTAGTGTCGAGATTATACAGAGTATTTGGGTTGAGCTGCTGCGCCTTTTTATTGTTGATGTAATTTACCAAAACAAATCACTCCTATGTGTTTTTGTAAGCCTGTGTCGGAGAATAAAAACAATGTTTACCGATACGATTGTAAATCACGCCGATATTGGTAGGAAAATAGTTTGGACAGGTTGAGGAATAAGGATTAAAATAGAATAAAGAATTGCCGACCGAGCTGTCGGTATTGCCTGCAAGTGCCCAATCTGCAATTTCGTAGTGTATATCTTCAGGTACAATATTATACACATTTTGCGAATTGTACTGACCCCCTACGGAAGTCTTTAAGCAGGTAAACTGATTTGGCTGTGTAATGATTGCCCGCACATCTCCGCCGTTGCTTATCCGTGCAAATTCCCCGTAAGGAACAGTTGACCTGTTGATAATCACAGAGGCAACCGCACGCATACCTTCAATCCCCTCTCCTCCGCTTTCGCATTTTAACAACCGAGCAAACAATTCTCTTGTGTCAAAAGCCATAAAATCACCCGCCTTACGAAAAATAATTCGGTATTGCTTATTCATTTCATTTTATGATAAAATAATAATTTAGTTACAGGTATTGACAATTTTTAATTGAGCCGTTATAATAATTGAGTACGATAATTTAATATGGAGATGTACCCAAGTGGCTGAAGGGTCTGGCTTCGAACACCAGTAGGTCGGTAACTCCGACGCGAGAGTTCAAATCTCTCCATCTCCGCCAAAAGCACTCGAGCAATCGGGTGCTTATTTTTTGTGATAAACACTGAAAAATCAGCTTATTTGCTATGTTTTTCAATCACTCAGCCTTTGCTTTTTGAGTGAATTTCGGTATCAAACAATATCAGCTAAAATCAATAAAGTTACACAGTAAATTATGCCATAGAGAGATTTTTGTACTATCCGAACAAGTCAGTTTACTTAAATAATACTCATCCGGTTCATATTTTGAAACTGTATCAAGAACATAATCAGCAGAAACAATCATAAAATGAATTAATTTATCATCGTCCATAAAACCACCTGCTTGTTCTTTAATCCATTTTATATATGGTGAATCAATAACTTTAAAAAAAGACTGATTTGGAAATTCTTTTCTGACTTGTTGCCATTCACCTGCAATAAATTTAAAACGCATTTCTTCCGTTGAACGGCAATAACTTTTCACATTCGCCCATCTGATTGAAAACAATTCCATTTCATTATTTTCAAGAATAACTGTTAAACCGTCAAAATCATCACTTACAGATTTTATATTTAAACCGTAACTGTTTATACTTTTTAAATATCCCATTTTTCGATTTTAGTTTCTATAATTATCACCGCATTTGTCTGTTAATATTATAGTAATAAACTTTATAATTACTTAGCTTAAAAAATATGCCGGACCATAATTTAAGTATCCGTACTAAACAAATGTATTTACTTCTGTTCGCCTGCATTGCGGACAACGGGCATTTTATCAAAATCATAGTATGAGAGTTCGTCTATTCCGTTTAAAAATGCGTGACAGCCGTTTACTATCATAAGATTGGTCTGCTCAATATTATAGCAACACACTATTACTTTTTTGCCTGTCGCATAGGCATATCCGCACTCCCACGCAGTTCCGCTGTCGGAGTACATTCCGCCGTAAAGCAACACAACCGCATCGCAATCGTCAATTCCGCTTTTGTCAATTTTAAAAATTTCCTCTGCCCATTCTGCATTGGTAAGGCTTTCCCTGTTCTCAACATCGTGCTCCATAGGTACAAAAACTTCGTGACCTTTTGCTTTAAGAATTTCAGCCGCACGGTGAATATTTGCAATTTCATTATCGTTAAAAAACGGCGATGCAAGGTAAATCTTCATATTAAAATCTCCTAAAAAATATTAAAAACATTATCGGTATGGTAATCGCCGCCATTGCCTGCGACACAAGAGCAAGGCTTGCGCCTGTTTGCGGACTTTCTCCGTATGCCGATGAAATTATAACGGTGTTAAGTCCTAACGGCATTGCATTTGCACAGAGTGCGGCAAAAACTATTTCATTATCCGTATTAAAAAGCTTTAACGCAGTCACAAAAATTGTCGGAAAAACTATCAGCCTAAGCACCGCCACAATATAAGTCTGCTTTACCTTGAGCAGGCTTTTTATTTCATATCCCGCTATTACAAACCCTGTCAAAATCATTGCAACAGGTGCCATACAGGCGGCACAATCGGTAAGAATTGTACTTACAAGCCGCACCCTCGGTATTTGCAAAAGTCCGAGAATTGCGCCGATAAACAGCGACACAAATATCGGATTCATCAATGACTTCAAAGAAAATCCGCCCTTGTCCGACGGCACAAGCCACGCAATTCCGATTGAGTAAGTAAACATATTCAGCGGCAGAGTAAATATTAAATAATCGAAAAGTTCAATGCTGTCAGCGCCGTATATGCCCTGAACAAGCGCAGTTCCGACAAATCCGAAATTTGACACCGAAAGCGAATATCTGTACACTTTACGCAAATACTCGTCTTTGGTAAGAAATTTTGAGATAATAAAAGCAAGCGCAACCGCAGCAATCAAAAGCGCAGTGCTGTAAACAAGGAAAATCCATTTTCGGCTTATATTTTCCACCGTACAATTATTCCAAAATGTATTGATTACGACCGCAGGCATAAATATTCCGTTTTCAAGGCGTGACAAAGTCCTGCCGCTGCCGTCAGATAAAATATTTTTCTTTTTAAGAACAAAGCCGATAAAAATAAAAGAAAAAAGCACGGCTATGTGATTAAGCGTAGATGAAAGTATTTCCATACGATATTTCCTTTATATTATAATACAAATTTCAGCATAAAACAATAACCGCAGGTCGAGCTGACCTGCGGCTGACAATATTATTATTAATTTTTTGTAAAATTGTATTCATTTGTTTTCTTCATCTTGTGAGCATTTATCGTCACACTCTGCCCGTTCTTCCTTTTTTTCAAGGTTCATAACCGCTGAAAGTCCTGCCGAAACCGAAGAAACCAAAAGTCCACAGACTGCGCTTTTCCACATTTCTGCATTTGCAAAATCCGTTCCCGTCAGAAACAACGCAAGATTAGCAAGAATATATCCGAGTGCCGTCTGTAGGAATGTACGCAATGCTCTTTTAAGGCAGTTTTTAGTAAAACACATCTTCATATTACATAATATTCGGATGCCTTAAAAATGTACTTATTTATTATCGGATATTTCGGGCAATCCCGCAATACTTGTAAGCAACGAAAGAATACCCGAAAGCACGCTTGCGGAAGCAACCGCCACCCAATTCACATCACTTAGCACCGCAGACACGCCGATAACCGAAATCGCTGTTTGAGCCACGGTTTTTGCCGCACGGATACCCGCAGCTTTTGCCCATATTTTAAAACCGTTTTTCATAATTTCACCCCCTGTAATACATTTTAATTTAAAAAATTTCTGTCCATAAAAGCGATATTAGCTTATTTCTTTTCACTATTTATATGCTCAAGGTCAGCAATTCTATGATTTACAACTCGTATTTCTTCGTCCGTAACGGCTGACATTCGCTCAAGTTTGAAAACACGCTCTTGCAGATGATTATATTTATCCTGCTTATGTTCAAGCTGATCTAACCGATACACAATCAATGATTTGGTCTTTTCGTTTTCGCTTTCCTGTCGCTTACGGTTTGACGCATTTATCAGCAATTGACAAATAATACTTCCGCCCGCAACAATCAGCGCAGTCACAATTTCCGTACTCATATCACACCCCCTTTAACTATGCGTAAAATATTATTAAAAATTGCAGTAATTAGGCTAATTTTATTAAAAAAGAATTAAAAAGGCACAAAAAAGCACCTTGCCGTGAGTCGCCCCAAAAAGTTAGACTAAAAATCTCACGATTTGGGGGCGGTTCACCGAGCAAGGTGCAATTTTGAAATACAGGTATAAAAATGCAACTTGTTAATTAAAGAATGTCGATATGCTCGCCGTTGAGAGCCTTGTTCATACTTCTTACTGCGCAGAATTTACCGCACATTGAGCAAGTATCTTCGTGCTCGGGTTTGCGGTCATCACGAATTTTTCTTGCGGTTTCGGGGTCAATGGCACAATCCCATTGAGCCTCCCAATCAAGCTTTCTTCTTGCGTCTGCCATTTTGTCGTCAATTTCTCTTGCGCCACGCACACCTTTTGCAATATCGGCTGCGTGCGCCGCAATTTTAGAGGCAATAATTCCCTGCTTTACATCGTCAACATTCGGTAAAGCCAAATGCTCGGCAGGAGTTACATAACAAAGGAATGCGGCACCCGAAGCAGCGGCAATAGCACCGCCGATTGCGGAAGTAATATGGTCATAACCCGGGGCAATATCTGTCACCAACGGACCTAAAACATAGAACGGAGCACCGCAGCAGATTGTCTGCTGAATCTTCATATTAGCCTCTATCTGGTCCATAGGCATATGACCCGGACCCTCAACCATAACCTGAACATCCTTTGCCCATGCTCTCTTTGTAAGCTCGCCAAGGCGCACAAGCTCCTCAATTTGGCACACATCGGAGGCATCTGCAAGACAGCCGGGGCGGCAAGCGTCGCCGAGAGAAATTGTTACATCGTACTCACGACAAATGTCGAGGATTTCATCGTAATACTCATAAAACGGGTTTTCGTTGCCTGTCATACACATCCAGGCAAACACAAGTGAACCGCCACGGGAAACTATGTTCATCTTTCTCTTATGCTTTTTAATCTGCTCAATAGTCTTTCTTGTAATACCGCAGTGGAGTGTTACAAAGTCCACACCGTCCTGTGCGTGAAGTCTTACAACATCAATAAAATCTTGTGCTGTAAGTGTATCAAGGTCACGCTGATAATGAATAACGGAATCGTAAACAGGTACAGTACCAATCATTGCAGGACATTCGCTTGTGAGCTTTCTGCGGAAAGGAATTGTGTTGCCGTGCGACGAAAGGTCCATAATTGCGTGAGCGCCCATATTTACAGCCTGCATAACCTTTTCCATTTCAATATCATAATCTTTGCAATCCCTTGAAATACCAAGGTTTACATTAATTTTTGTTTTTAGCATTGAGCCTACACCCTCGGGGTCAATGCACTTATGGTTTTTATTTGCGCAAATTGCCACCTTGCCCTCTGCTACGAGCGGCATAAGTTCTTCTACTGTCATTCTTTCTTTTTTAGCTACAATTTCAAGTTCCTTTGTTACAATTCCCTTTCTTGCAGCCTCCATCTGTGTTGAATATTCTCTCATATTTCATCTGCCTTTTCATTTAAAATTTTGTAAAATATAGTTATGCATCAGCGGTCCTCTGCCTTTGCCGAGGTCAAGTTTTACGCCGATAGCTTTTGTTACATATGTCTTTGCGTTCTCAACGGCTTGAGGAATTTCAAAGCCTTTCGCAAGATTGCTTGCTATTGCGCTTGAAAGCGTACATCCGGTGCCGTGAGTATTGGGATTGTCAATTCTTACCGAGGGGTAAGTATAAAACTCGCCGTCAGAGTAAAGCAAATCATCACTGCAATCCTCTAAATGACCGCCCTTACAGAGTACGGCACAACCGTATTTATCGGAAATTATTTTAGCGACATTTTGCATATCCTGTAAATTTTTGATATTAATTCCGCTCAAAATTTCAGCCTCGGGTACATTCGGAGTGACAAGTGCGGAAATCGGCAAAAGGTATTTTTTCAGATTTTCAAGCCCCTGCTCGCTTATGAGCCTGCTGCCGCTGGTAGATACCATTACAGGGTCGGTCACAATATTTTTTGCTTTGTAAAAATTGAGCTTGTCGGCAATTACTTTTGCAGAATTGTTGCCGTAAACCATACCTATTTTTACTGCGTCGGGGAAAATATCAGTAAACACACAGTCAAGCTGATTTGCTATAAACTCGTCGCTCGTCTGCTCAATACCGTATACGCCCGTTGTGTTTTGCGCCGTAAGGGCGGTAATGACGCTCATTGCATAGCAATAGTGCATTGTTATTGTTTTTATATCAGCCTGTATTCCCGCTCCTCCCGAGCAGTCGCTGCCGGCTATTGTCAATACAGTTTTCAAACTAACCTCCGTAAATTACGCTGTCTGCAAGTTTTCTTAATTTTTGTGCTGCGGAACAGATATTGTCAGCGCCAAAAATCGCACTCACCACGGCAACGCCGCTTATACCGCAATTTTCAAGCTGCGGTATATTATCTGCGCTTACACCGCCGATTGCCACAACAGGAATACCGACAGCGCCGCATATTTTCTTAAGATTTTCTGTACCGAGGTATTTTGCGTCTGCCTTTGTAAGTGTGCCGAACACCGCACCGCTGCCTATGTAATCCGCTCCGCTCTGCTCAGCTTTTTTGGCAAGTTCAATTGTGCGTGCCGAGCCGCCGATTATTTTATCTTTACCGAGAATTTCTCTCGCCTTGGCAAGCTCCATATCGTTCTGACCGAGGTGCACACCGTCAGCACCTGTCTTTATTACAACATCTGCGTTATCGTTAATGATCAACGGTGCGCTATACTTTTGGCAAATTTTAAGCAGACTGTCTGCCTCTTTACAGAGTGTATCAAAATCGACTTCCTTATCTCTTAACTGAATCATTGTTGCGCCGCCCGATAAAGCCTGCTCAACGCTGTACTCAAGTCCACGGTCGCCTATGCATTTTCTGTCTGTAATCGCATATAACGCAAGCATATTTTTGTCAAATTTCACGCTGTATCACCCCAATTCACGCTTAATTTTCATAACTTCTTCATTTATATTTTCACTCTGCATAAGAAGTGACATAACGCATACACCCGCAAAATTCTTGCTGTTTACGGATTTTAATTCTTTTGCGGTATCGGCATTTATGCCGCCTATTGCGTAGACGGGAATATTTACACTGTCACACACATTCCGCAAAAAATTAATCCCTTTACCCTTTAGTCCTTTTTTGCAGTCGGTTTCAAAAATATTTCCCGCCGTAATGTAATCCGCTCCGTTTTCTTCGGCAAATATTGCGTCATCCGTACTGTGTACGGAAGTTCCGAGCAAATCAAAATCCTCTCTGCCCTTTAAATCTTTAAACGCACCGAAAGGCAGATGAATTTTTTTAACACCGAGTTTTACAGCGGTTTCGGGAAAATTATGTATAATCAATTTGTCTTTGTCACAAACTGAAAGCACATTTTTTGCAAGATTGAAGTATTCCTGTTTGGAAAGATATTTCTCCCTAAGAATTATATATTGTGTATCGGAATCGGATATTTTTTGTATTTTCTGTAAAAAATCATCTTTGCAAAGCGGCTTTGCCGTCACGCTTACAACATTACACATAGATGTAATCGCTCATAACGGGCTGTAAGCCCTTATCGGTAAGAGCCTTATAAACCTCGTCAACATTTCTGCTGTCTGAAATTTCAAACTGCTCATCGCCCTTTTTCTCTCTTTCACCGTCGTGACCGCCTATTCCCACATCTACGCCTGCGGAAATCTTAGTTGCCGCAATGTCAACCACATTGTCACGGAAGCGCTGACACTCCCTCGTTGAAATAGTAATGCTTGCAAACGGCATAAACAATCTGTACGCACAAATAACCTGCAAAAGCTGCGGTTCGTGTACATCTTTCGGATTGATTTTATCGTTATTGATAATCGGTCTTAATCTTGGGCATGAAAAAGCAATTTCTGCGTGCGGATACTTTCTTTGAATAAGATAAGCGTGCATACCTGTGGCAAATGCGTCTTTACGGAAGTCGCTAAGTCCTAAAAGCGCCGCAAAACCTACGCCACGCATACCGCCCATCAAAGCTCTTTCTTGAGTATTTACTCTGTACGGGAAAATTCTCTTATGACCCGCAAGGTGGAGCGTTTCGTATTTATCGGAATTATAGGTTTCCTGAAAAACGGTTACATAGTCGGCACCGCATTCGTGCACATAACGGTACTCGTCGCTGTTCATCGGATATACTTCAAGTCCTACGACTTTAAAGTACTTTCTCGCAATTTTGCAAGCCTCGCCGATATACTTAACATCCGACATTTTTTTGCTTTCGCCTGTCAGAATAAGTATTTCCTGCAAGCCTGTCTTTGCAATTGCCTGCATTTCGTGCTCGATTTCCTCTGCGTTCAGCTTTGCACGGTGAATTTTATTGTGACAGTTAAAGCCGCAGTAAATACAGTAATTCTCACAATAATTTGAAATGTAAAGCGGTGTAAACATATTTACGGAATTGCCGAAATGCTTTTTGGTTTCCACTCTCGCAGCCTCTGCGATTTCTTCAAGCAAAGGTAATGCCGCAGGCGAAAGCAAAGCCTTAAAATCGTCAACAGTTTTTTCATCGTGCTCAAGTGCCCGTCTTACATCGTTTTCGGTATAAATCGACGGGTCATATCCGTTCATTTCTGCAATTACTCTGTCGGGTATATCAGAATCAATCTGCTCCATATCGGGCAGATATTTCATATGGTCAATTCTTTCTTCCATTGTTCACGCCTCAACTTTCAAGAAATCCCGTAAGAGGTGATGATGCAGACGCACCATTCTCAATTACCCTGCCAAGACCTGAAAGATAAGCCTGTCTGCCTGCCTCAATCGCCTTTTTAAATGCGTTTGCCATCATAGGAATATCACCAGCAGTGGCAATGGCGGTATTGCTCATTACAGCCGCCGCACCCATTTCCATAGCCTCGCAAGCCTGCGACGGTCTGCCGATACCTGCGTCAACAATAACAGGCAAGTCTATTTCGTTGATGATGATTTTAATAAATTCCTTTGTTGCTATTCCCTTGTTTGAACCTATCGGAGAGCCGAGCGGCATAATTGCGGCAGCACCCGCATCTCTTAAACTTCTTGCCACATTAAGGTCCGGATACATATACGGAAGTACGATAAAGCCCTCTTTGGCAAGTGCCTCGGTTGCCTTTATTGTTTCGTAATTGTCTGGCAAAAGGTACTTTGAATCTCTGATTACCTCAATTTTAATAAAGTCGCCGCAGCCTGCCTCTCTTGCAAGTCTTGCAATTCTTACAGCCTCATCGGCATTTCTTGCACCCGAGGTATTGGGCAAAAGAGTAACATTCTTAGGAATATAGTCAAGAATATTTGCAACCTTGCCTGTTACAGCTCGTCTTAGTGCAAGAGTAATAATCTCTGCGCCTGCATTTTCAACTGCCGCTTTTATAAGGTCAAGCGAATACTTACCCGAACCGAGAATAAATCGGGAATTAAATTCGTGTCCGCCTAAAATCAGCTTATCATTTTTCATTATTATTATCTCCTTTATAATTTAATGCGGAAAAACTCAACAACCGCCGCCGACAAAATTTACGATTTCCACTACATCTCCGTCTTTGAGAACAGTAGCGGCGTAATTTGCCTTCGGCAGAATTTCCTCGTTAAGCTCAACCGCAATTCTCTGCGGTGAAATTGAATTTTCTTCAAGGTACTGCATAAGTGAAATTTCAATTTTATCAATATCAACTCCGTTTATTCTTATCATAACTTCACCTCCGAAAAGCAAAAAATAAAGTGCGCCGAACCGACGCACTTTGTATGTAAAATATTTACCGTAAGCCTATAACAAACTTACGCTGCAAAGTCCCTCCGTTGGCATTATCCAAATCAGGTTTACGGTCGAAATGTCAATTCATTTCCTCTCAGCCGCTCGGCTCCCGTTTTGTATTGTTTTCTTTATTATAGTACCAAATTAATGAAATGTCAAAACAAATTTATAAAAAATCCGACAAATTATTACTGCTTATCCCAACTGTCTTTCTCTTTTTTAGCCTTGGGATTATCCCAACTGTCGTAATTATTACTGCCTGCATTCACTTCATAACCGTCGTGTGTATCGCAGTTTTCACCTGTAAAGCCGGGATTACTGCTGTAATCGGAATTGAAGTTTTGAGGATTTGCATTATAATTTCTGTTGTAATTTTGCGCATTGTTTTGATTATAATATGCGTTGCGCTGGTTATTGTAGTAAGCGTTCGGATTGCTGTTCTGTCCGTAAAAATTATTTGGATTTACTCCGCCGTTCGGATAATACTTTGTGTTGTAACCGTGGTTAGACTGCGGTCTGTAATCGTTAGGGAATTGTGTATCGGCATAAATATCTGTCTGATACTTTTTTATAATATTGCAAACTTCAACATAATCGGGAATATCGGAAATAGTAAAATTATCAGAATGTCTGCTATTCGAACGAACAGCGGCGTAATGATGACATTCGGAAATAACATCACCTACTCCGAGCCACTGGTCAAAAATACCTCTGTGAATATACACATGCGAAAGGTCTGTAAAAGGCTTAAAATTATACTGCTTAGCAAAACAGCCGCTTGTAACATAAATTCCACGATCTGTTATTGCGTACTCTGTGTTTTTCAGCTTTCTGAATGAAAATATAACGCCGCCGAGATAAATCCATACAGGCATTAAATGAAGAGCGAAAAAGCCGACAAACATCCATACGCTTGAGTCTAACTCAGAAAGGTCGCTTGAGAAAATTTGACTTATAAACATAAAGTCAAACATAAACCAAATGAAAGCAAAAATAAGCATTGGGTTAAAAATACACTCAAGCACAAAGCACGACTTCTTAGGTCTGCCCGACCACACAATTCGTTCGTTATTCATCATACTTTTTAAGTCGTCGCTTACCTTGTAATCATCATACATAATTTGTTCTCCTCACATTTTCCTGTAACAATTTATAGACTTCCATATAATCTGAAATATTTTTTATTTTAAGCGGAGCCATATTTACGGGCGTCAGACTTCCTATTTTCTGTTCAGGAAACTCAAAACTTAAAGTCACGGTACCCGTCTTGCACAAGCTGTCAGAAATTTCTTTCCTAATCTGAATATCGTAAATCTCTCTGTACGGCTTATAATACAGCTTTTTTGAAAACAAGCCTTTTGTAAGAAACACTCCGCAGTCGGTTATTGCATACTCGGCATTTTTATACTGCCTCACGGAAAAGGCAAAACCGATTACATACAAAATTGTCGGCAGTATATTCAAAAAGATAAACAGGTAAAATCTGAATGCGTATTTAAATTCATCGGCAGGTTCTCCGAGAAACATCGGTGCTTTAGGCGTAAGAGGTGCATCGCCGTTTATATACGCAATCAAAACATAAACCGAAATCAGCAAAGAAAAAATCAGCATAGGATTAAAAAATCTTTGCAATACCGCACATTTTCTCTCTGGTTTTCCTTTTCGCAAAACTGTCTGACTGCCGACTGCCATTTTTAAAGTATCGGTCAAAGTATAATCGTAATTCAAAATCAATACCCTCTGTGTAACAGTAAAATTTTGTCTATTTGTTGTATATTTCATCCTATTATAATACATAATTTTGCAAAAGTCAAAAGAATATTTTTGAATAAAAAGTATAAAAAATAAGTTTATTCGGCAAATGTAATGTAATTTTAACAAAATATGTATTATACAGTTGTCGGTAAATGTAAATTTAAATGTTATTTTTCTTTATTGATATTAAAACCTTGTATATTTTTGATAAAATAGAAAAAAATTATAAAGGTAGTGTTTTTAATGGCTAATAAAAATCTTATTGACCTTGACGCAATGTCGAAAAAGCAGCTTGATATGCTGATTAAAAAAGCTAAAAAAATTATGGAAAATCCTGCTGATTACAGACACGCCTGCGACGGCAAAATTCTTGCCACGCTTTTCTACGAGCCGAGCACAAGAACTCAAATGTCTTTTCAGACTGCAATGCTAAAGCTCGGCGGCAGAACAATCGGTTTTGACAATCCGCTCAATTCTTCTGTTGCCAAAGGTGAAAGTCTTAAAGATACCATGACAATTGTAGGCGGCTATGCCGACATTATCGCAATGCGCCACCCTGTAGAGGGTTCTGCAATGGCTGCGTCTATGTATGCAGGCGTTCCGTTTATCAACTGCGGCGACGGCGGACATCTTCACCCTACACAAACTCTTGCCGATATAGTTACTTTAAGCTGCGAAAAAGGCAGACTTGATAACCTAAAAATCGGTATCTGCGGCGACCTCTTAAACGGCAGAACCGTACATTCACTCATAAAGGCACTTTCGCAGTACGATAACAATTCATTTGTGCTTATTTCTACAAAAGAATTACAAGTACCGCTTTACATTATTGATATTCTTGAAAAGAACAATTGTAAATATGAATTTTCAAATGACCTTGCAAGTTCTATTTACGACCTTGATGTACTTTATATGACAAGAATACAGCAGGAACGCTTTGCAAGCAAAGAGGAATACGAAAAGCAAAAGTATGTATTTGTTCTCGACAAAGAGAAACTTGCAAAAGCCAAGGAAGATATGATCATTCTTCATCCGCTGCCAAGAGTAAACGAAATCACGGTTGACATAGACGACGACCCCCGTGCCCTGTACTTTAAGCAGGCACTCTACGGTATGTATGGCAGAATGGCACTTATTCTCCTGCTTTTACAGGATGACGACTTTATGCTTAAGGACAGAGAAATCACTGTTATAGACAAACGCTGTACAAATCCGAGATGCATTACCGCACGGGAAGAATACCTGCCGAATCGTTCATACTTAAAACTCGGTATGCAGATGTGCGACTACTGCGACAAGCGCATTGACTGATGAGGTGATTGATTAATGAGCAAAATCAAAAATAAAAAACACGGCAAGGCAATTTCTACCGCCATTATCTCGGCTCTTGCCTATATCGTACTCGGCTTTGTTATGATTTTTTATCCCGACAAGGTAAGCATTGCGCTTTGCTATACGCTCGGCGGTGCACTGACGGTTTACGGACTGTTTAATCTCATAACATATTTCACTTCAAAACAAGCGTCTTTCGGCTTTGAAATGATTGTCGGCATTGCGGCTACCGCATTCGGAGTTTTCTTCTTGATTTCTCCGCAGTCGATTTTAGGAATGATATTCGCAATAATCGGTATTTTGATTATCGTTGACAGTACCATTGATATTAAAAGGTCGTTTCAGTTAAAGTCGCTCGGAGTAAAATATTGGTGGATAAGTTTTGTGGTTTCCGCACTTATTATAATTTTTGCGATTACAACAATTATCTTCCCCGGTTTCTTTGCGGATATAATTATGATTATTTTAGGCATCGCTCTTGTATATGAGGGCATTTCAGGACTTACACTTATCGCTACAATCGGGCACTATGCAAAGAAAATTTCAAACGAATCTCAAATGATAAACATCACTCCCGATAACGAGTATGATGATGATTAAAAACAATTTAACCGCAGATAAGCCGACACTTATCTGCGGTTTTTGTTTGCGATATAATTAATCTATTCCGCTCAATTCTTTTGCTTTCTGCATAAGGATTGAGTTTTTATTTTCGATTTTTTCGTCAATCACCATACCGAGCAATTTATCAAGAATATTTCCGATTTGTTTGCCGTCGGTAATTCCTGCTTTTATCAAATCGTGACCGTTAATATCAAGCTGTTTCAGCGTAAAACAATCCTTTTCCTTTATAACTTCTTCAAATGCGGCACAGGCAAGATTATACTTGCTCATTTTTTCATCTCTAAGGTACATAGACTGTGCCGTTAAATCGGCATACTGCACCTTTAAAAGTCTGCGCATATCAGTTTCACCGATTTTGTTCATCACTCGTTTTATCTGCGGTTTACTGCCTGTAAACCTTACATCATGAAACGCAATCAGCGTTACACAATCGTCTATAAAATCCCGTGGATACTTAAGGCGCTCAAGTATTTGCTCTGCCATTACTGCGCTGAATTTTGGATGGCCCTTAAAATGAGCCGTGCCGTCAGGGTCATGCTTGCAAGCCATAGGTTTGCCCAAATCATGAAAAAGCATGGTAATTCGCAAAAGCGGAGTCGGGTCGATATTTGTCATTGCACAGGTGGTGTGCCTCCAAAGCGTTTTGTTATGATGTTTGGTATGTTGGTCGTACCCAAACATAATTGATATTTCGGGCAAAAATACCGCAAACACATCTTTAAACCTGCGCATTATGTACTCACAGTTTTCTCCGCATACAAGTTTGTTGAACTCGGCGGTTATGCGTTCGGCGGCAATATTATTCAAAAGTTTTTTACATTCAAAAATTGCATTGGCGGTATGCTTTTCTATCGCCATATTATAGCACGAGGCAAAGCGCAGAGCACGCATAATACGCAATGCGTCCTCGGTAAAGCGCTCAACGGGATTACCTACACAGCGCACCGCCATAAGCTCAAGGTCGTATGCGCCGTCAAACGGATCTACAAGACCTGTACGGTCACTGTAAGCCATAGCGTTTACGGTAAAATCTCTGCGTGACAAATCCGTAACCAAATCATCAGTAAATTCTACCTTTTCAGGGTGACGATTATCGAAATACTCTCCGTCAATGCGAAAAGTTGTAATTTCATACACGGAAGAATTTATCACTACAGACACAGTACCGTGCTTTATTCCGGTGTCGAAAGTATGAAAATCAGAAAAAAGGCGAAGAATATCCTGCGGCAAAGCATCGGTACAAATATCCCAATCATTTGGCTCTTTTTGCAGTAAAGAATCACGCACACAGCCGCCCACCGCATATGCGGAAAAACCGTTTTTTTCAAATCTGTCAATTATCATTCTGACATCGGTCGGTAATTTAATTTTCACACTTTCAACCCCTTTCTTATTTATATTTGTTTTTATTTTTCTCAATCAGCTTTTCGGCATAATTATAAAGAAGATTGAATGATACAATTGTAAATGCCGACAGCAAACCGAACAAAATAAGTCCGTCAACCGAAAGCCATACAAGCGAGAAGAATCCGGCAAAGAATACACAACCGAGCACAATGCCGACCGCCGACACAGTAAGCATAGCAATTCTCAATGCATTAAACGGATATGAAAGTCTTAAGATGAGCATATAAGCACACAATGCCGTCATATATACACATATTGTAGAATACTCGTCAGGTGCAAGCGTTGTAAACTTCGTAATAACAGCCATACCTATGATATTGAGAACGGTACAGAATGCGGCAGGCACCGCTCTTGCAATTATATTGTAGGTAAAATTACCTTTAATTCGGTTTTTATTAGGCTGCAAAGCAAGCACAAAGGACGGCAAACCTACCGTAAGAGCACCGACAAGTGAAAAATGAATAGGCTCAAACGGATACGGCATATGAAAGAATATGAAGAATACCGAAAGTATGATTGTATAAATTGTTTTTACAATATACAAAGCCGAACTGCGTTCAAGGTTATTGATTGTTCGTCTGCCCTCTGCCACAACACCCGGCATTGATGCAAAATCATTATTAACGAGCACAAGCTGTGACACATTTCTTGCGGCGTCACTTCCTGCCGCCATTGCGATTGAACAATCTGCCTCTTTTAATGCAAGCACATCGTTTACACCGTCGCCCGTCATAGCAACAGAATGACCGTTTTTCTTAAGCGCAATCACAAGCTGTTTTTTCTGTTGAGGAGTAACTCTGCCGAACACACTGCAATTTTCCGCCGCTTTTTCAAGTTCTTCCTGTGTTTTTACAGTAGTCATATCAATTGCGTTTTCCGCACCTGTTATGCCCGTATCTTTTGCGATATTCTGAACGGTTTTTACACTGTCGCCCGAAATAACCTTAAGTGCCACTCCCTGTTCTTTAAAATAATTTATGGTATCGTTTACATTTTCACGGAGTTTATCTTTAATAAGAACAACGGCAAGCGGAGTAATATCGTCGGGCAAACCGTTACAGAGCGACTTTTCGGAAGAGGCAAGAACAATAATTCTTACCGTATCGTTAATGCTTTCAATGGTATCAAATACCTCTTTATACTTATTCTTATCCTTAAATATAAATTCAGCAGCACCCATTACATAGGATTTACCGTTATCAAAATCGCCGCCCGACCACTTGGTTTCGGACGAGAACGGATAGAATTTTTTACAGCCGATATGCTTTTGTCCTTTTGCGTACTTTTCAATTGCAAGCAAAGTTGCGTTTTTGTCATCGGAATATTTTGCGATTGAGGCAAGCGCCGTGCCGATTTCTTCCTTATTACACATAGTGATAACATCAGTAACATTCATCTCATCGGTAGTGAGAGTGCCCGTTTTGTCAAGGCAGAGTACATCAACCCTTGCGAGAGTTTCTATGCAATACATCTCCTGCACAAGCACCTTTTTCCGTGTCAATCGTATAATAGAAACAGCGAGCACGGAACTTGTAAGCAAAATCATACCCTTAGGAATCATACCGAGCAAAGCCGCAACCGTACTTACAACAGTAGCCTGCAAATCGCCGTCATTGATACCAAACTGTCTTATAAAGAAAGCGATGCCTACGGGAAAAAGAATAAAAGTACATATTTTTATAATAAAATTAAAGGAACGCAAAATTTCCGAATTAACTTTCTTTATGTACTTTGCCTCATCGTTAATTTTTGCCGCATAGCTTTCTGCGCCGACTTTGTTTGCCTTTGCGTAACATTTGCCAAGACTGATAAAACTGCCCGAAAGCAGTTCGTCACCGACCTTTTTTTCTATAAGATCCGATTCGCCTGTAAGCAGGCTTTCATTTACCTTGCATTCGCCCTCACACACAATACAGTCGGCGGGAATCTGGGAGCCTCTGGAAAGAACAACCAAATCGTCCTGTACAATTTCATCTCTGCTTATTTCGCACTCTCTGCCGTCACGCACGACAGTAACTTTCTTTTCGGAAAGGATAGTCAGTTTATCTACACTTTTCTTTGAACGAATTTCCTGCACTATACCGATTGTTGTGTTGGCAATCATAATGCCGATAAAAAGCATATTCTTGTAAGAGCCGACAAACGCAAGCGCCGCAAGCAACACAACATTGATTGCGTTAAACAAAGTACAAATGTTATCTCTGAATATTCTTCCGATTGATTTTGTTTTTAAATTTGAGGTAATATTTATCTTACCTTCCGCTACTCTGCGACTTACCTCTTGCGAAGTAAGTCCTTTTAAATTAGTATCCATTCTAATTCCTTTCAATGTAAAATTTTTTAATTTATAAAAATAATAACATTTTTGAGTTACAAGCTGCTTTAATTACTTTTTATCTTCCAAAAAAATTTTTAATAATAAAAAATCCTGTTTTCTTATATTATAAATGCAAAAACTAAGAATGGCAACGGAAAGTAGGTGATTTTTTTGATTTTTTTTAAATTTTTTAATAAATTTTTATCAGTTGCCCTTACAGCTATTATTTCACTTTCTGCCACTGCTATTCCCTGCAACAGCGGAGAACTGCCGGAATATGTTTATCTCGGCGGTGAACCGTTCGGACTTAAAATGTATTCGGACGGTGTTATGATAGTTGAACTTGAAAGTTATTTTGACGGCAGTAAATATGTTTGTCCCGCAAAAAAAGGCGGACTTAAAGAAAGCGATATTATAAAGGAAATTAACGGTACTAAAATTACAAGCAATGAAACACTGCGTGAAGCTACGCTTAATTCAGACGGAAATACCCTTGAAGTAACCTTTGAGCGTGACAACAAAACGCTTACAAAAGAGATAGCTCCTATAAAAAACACGGCCGACAATTATCTCATAGGCGCTTGGGTGCGTGACAGCAGTGCAGGCATAGGCACTGTAACCTATTATGACAAAAGCGAAAATTACTTTGCGGGTCTTGGTCACGGCATTTGCGACTGCGACACTTACACGCTTATGCCGCTTGCCTCGGGTGAAGCGGTTATAGCGGAAATAAGCAGTGTGACAAAAAGCACAAACGGCTCCCCCGGCAGTCTTAACGGATATTTCTCCGACAAAGTTATAGGAAAAATTACCGATAACTGCGACATCGGAATATACGGCACATTTGATACTTCGCTTACAGAAAATAAAGAAAAACTTGAAGTTGCAAAAGAATCCGAACTAAAAACGGGTAAAGCGACTGTTTATACCACTCTTGAGGGCAATACGCCGAAAGCATACAGCATTGAAATTACAAGCATAAGCAGAAACACAAACTCTGCCGAAAGTTTTACGCTTAAAGTAACCGATGAAGAATTACTTGATAAAGCGGGCGGTATTGTTCAGGGTATGAGCGGCAGTCCTATTGTTATGGACGGTAAACTTGTAGGCGCTGTTACCCATGTTTTTGTAAACTCCACTAACGAGGGTTACGGAATATATGTTGGTAATATGATGCAAAATTACAAATAATTTAGCTAAATCCGTTGATTTTTGGCAGTTAATTATTTTAACCAAAAAAATTTTATTATTTATTGAATTTTTTTGCTTGGAAAGTATTGCCAAAATTACCAATTTATGGTAATATAATCTCATAGAAAAATTACTGGGGGAAATAATCAATGGAAAAAGCAATCAAACTCATCATCACAGAAGAAGCATCCGAATTTTCGCAGGAAAGCAATGCAACAATGGAAAATTACAACATTACGCCTGCTTTCTGCTCAAAAGACGGAGAAGAACTGTTGAACCGCATTAAGGCAGAACAGCCGGATGTAGTCCTTATGGATTCATTTATGACCAGACTCGACGCAATAGGCGTAATGCGCAGTGTAAGACGAGATAAACTTAAAGCTCCGCTTTTCATAGTATTCTCATCATTCCACAACGCAATTCTCGAACAGCAGGTTATGAATTCGGGAGCATCTTATTTTGTACTCAAGCCGTATGACATTTCAGAACTTTGTCAGAATATTGTAAATATGACAAAGCGCAGTAAAGAAAGTTTCATCGGAAATCCCGTAACTTTTGACGCATTCGGCATTGAGCTTAAAGTAACTGAAATTTTGCACGAAATCGGCGTTCCCGCTCACATCAAAGGCTATCACTATTTAAGGGATTCAATTATTATGTCGGTTGAACATCCCGAAATAATCAATGCGGTTACAAAACAATTATATCCGTCTGTAGCAAAGAAATACGAAACCACATCATCCAGAGTTGAAAGAGCAATTCGCCATGCAATTGAAGTTGCTTGGGACAGAGGAGATGTTGATGTGCTTAATTCCTACTTTGGCTACACTATCCACAACGACAGAGGCAAGCCAACCAACAGCGAATTTATTGCTATGATTTCTGATAAGTTAAGATTACAGATTAAAAACGCAAGCTGATAAATTTTACTCAAGGGCTGTCCGAATGGGCAGTCCTTGAAAATATTATACCGTTTTATTCCGTGAATATTCTTTTTTAAATTTAATCGAAATCCGCACTCCCCCGCCTACATAAAAAAGCCTCTACAAATATGTAAAGGCTTTAGTTGAAATTTATTATTTAATCTAAAATTTTACCGTCAGTGGAAATTGTAACAACCTGCCACGGTATAAACTTTCCGCTGTTTTGCAACGCTCTTTTTACGGCGTACTCAAGACCTCCGCAGCACGGTACTTCCATACGAACTACGGTTACGCTCCAAATATTGTTATTTGCAATTATACTTTCTAGTTTTTCGCTGTAATCGATATCGTCAAGTTTAGGGCAGCCTATGAGTGTAATTTTCCCACGCATAAAATCATTGTGCATCTGCGCATAAGCATATGCTGTGCAATCGGCGGCAATAAGCAGCTTTGCACCGTCAAAGTACGGAGCGTTTACAGGCACAAGTTTTATCTGACACGGCCACTGACCAAGGTGTGACGGCATTTTTACATCTTCCGCAAAAGCAGTATTTTTAGAGCTTTCTCTGTTAAATGTCTGTAGTCTGTGTCCGGGGCAGCCACCGAATGTTTCTGACTTTTTCTTCATATTGGCTTTTACCGCCTCTTCATCATATGCGAGAGCCTCACGCTCAACAAAAGAAATCGCACCCGTAGGGCAGGTTGGCAGACAGTCACCGAGTCCGTCGCAATAATCATCACGCAAAAGTTTAGCCTTACCGTTTACCATTGTAATCGCACCCTCGTGACAGGCATTTGCACAAGCACCGCAACCGTTACACTTTTCTTCATCTATATTTATAATTCTTCTTATCATCTTAAATACCTCCGTATTGATTTTGCAAATAAATTATAATATAATCAGAAAAGAAATTATGTTGTTATAGCAACGAAATGAGGCTTTTATGAAATTTTGTGATATACTTTTATTTAAAAATATGTCCGAACAGGAAATTACTCAAATGAACAAGAGTAAATTTATGAAAAAACGCATTTATGCCAAAAACACACATATTTATCATATGGGAGATGTTATAGACAGCGTAGGAATTGTGTTCTCTGGAAATGTCATTATAGAGAACATTGATATATGGGGCAATAAAAGTATAATCAGTTATGCAAACGAAGGAGAAATTTTTGCGGAAACCTATGCCCTTTCGCAAACTCCGATGATGGTCGATGTTGTATGCGCCGAATGTTGCGAAATTTTATTTATAAATTTAAAAAACGCTCTTAAACCGGAAAACAGCAATCAGCCGTGGTACCCGAAATTTATGAACAGTCTGCTTATGCTTTCGGCTCAAAAAAATCTTGCTCTTTCACGAAGAATTTTTTGCACTTCATCAAAAGCAGTGCGTACAAGAGTTCTTGCCTATCTGTCGGAAGAATCGGTAAAAGCCGATTCTACAGACTTTGAAATACCGTTTGACCGTCAGCAGATGGCAGATTACTTAAATCTCGACCGCAGTGCTCTTTCTAAAGAACTTAGCAAAATGAAATCAGACGGTATTTTAGACTACAGAAAAAATCATTTTGTTTTGCTTGATACAGAAACTGATTTGTAAGAGATTATTTGGGATTTATAGTATTGGGAAATTTTTTAATTGCATAACGAAACACTACGCTATCCCCTAATTATCATACTATCATAAAAATTCATTACAACTTATCGCACAATTAAATATAAAAGCAAAAAGGTGACTGAATTTTCAGCCACCTTTTACTCGTCTTTTAAATTTCGCAATCATCAAGAATACTGCGCAAAGTATCGGCAGATTTCTTAAGATTGATTTCTTCGTCCTCGCTAAGAGAAATCGGAACTTTAGTTTCAATACCGTTTGCACCCACAATCGACGGCATACTAAGCACTACATCGTCAATACCAAACTCGCCGTGCATCAGTGAAGAAATAGGAAGTATGGATTTTTCGTCACGGATAATTGCCTCGCAAATTCTCTTTACCGCCATAGCAACACCGTAATATGTAGCACGCTTTTTCGCAATTATTTCATAGGCACTGTTTTTAACCTTTTCTGCGATATTTTCCTGCGATTTATCATGATTATAGTGACCTCTCATCTCGCAGAAATCATCAAGCGGAATACCCGAAACATTCGCACTGCTCCATACGGCAATTTCGCTGTCACCGTGCTCACCTATAATATATGCGTGCACACTCTGACTGTCAACCGACAAATGCTCACCGAGCTGACATTTAAGTCTTGCGGTATCAAGCACTGTACCCGAACCGATAACCCTGTTCTCCTCAAAACCCGAAAGTTTAAGAGCCGTATATGTAAGAATATCAACAGGGTTTGCAACCACAAGCAATATGCCGCGGCAGTTTCTTTTTGCAATTTCAGGAATAATACTCTTAAAAATTCCGACATTCTTATGTACAAGGTCAAGTCTTGTTTCACCCGGCTTTTGTCCCGCACCGGCAGTAATTACAATAATTGAAGCGTCAACTATATCGTCATAGCTACCTGCATAGATTTTCATATTTCCGACAAAAGGAATACCGTGGCTTATATCCATAGCCTCGCCCTCTGCCTTATCTTTGTCTGCGTCAATCAACACGATTTCCGAAAACATTTTGCTCTGCATTAACGCAAAAGCCGATGCCGAACCTACAAATCCGCAACCTATTATTGCGATTTTTCTTAAATTAACTTTATCCATTGTTTAACCCCCTAAAATAAAGTTTATTACGCTAAATCAGAAAACTTAGTAATCACTACTTATTTTACTTTATTATATCACATATTTTGGAAAAATCAAGTAAAATAATAATAATTCTTATTTTATATACTTTATTTTTAAATTGCTTGACAATGTATATTAATATTTTATATAATTATAATGTATTTTGCCTTTTAGGAGATTATTTATGGAAAGAGAAAATTTTAAATCCAAACTCGGATTTATACTTGTCAGCGCAGGCTGTGCAATCGGTATCGGCAATGTATGGCGATTTCCTTTTGTTACAGGTCAGAACGGCGGCGGAATATTTGTACTCCTTTACCTGCTGTTCCTCGTAATTATGGGCATACCTGTGCTGACTATGGAACTTGCAATCGGCAGAGCAAGTAAAAAAAGTGCCGTACTCGCATACAAAAAACTTGAAAAACCAAAAAGTAAGTGGCACATTCACGGTTGGTTCTGCATACTCGGCTGCTATCTGCTTATGATGTACTACACACCTGTATCGGGTTGGATGCTAAGCTACTTTTTCAAATTTGCAACGGGTACATTTGAAAGCGGAATGACGGCGGAACAGGTCGGCAATGTATTTTCAAATCTGATGTCTAATCCTGTTGAGATGATAATATGGATGGCTGTTATGGCTATTGCAGGATTTTTTGTGTGCAGCAAAGGCATACAAAACGGAATTGAAAAAGTCAGCAAGGTTATGATGATTTTATTGCTTGCGCTGATTGTTATTCTTGCGATAAACAGTCTTACTTTATCGGGTGCTGCCGAGGGCATAAAGTTTTACCTTGTGCCTGATTTAGAAAAAGTGCAGTCAATCGGAATCGGACATATAATTACATCAGCAATGAGCCAGGCATTCTTTACACTAAGCCTTGGCATTGCTTCTATGGAAATTTTAGGCAGTTATATGACAAGAGAAAAAACTTTGCCGAGCGAATCAATTAAAATTTGCATACTTGATACTTTTGTCGCTATCACCGCAGGACTTATCATCTTCCCTGCCTGTTTTTCATACGGAGTTGAGCCGAATCAAGGTCCTGCTCTTATATTTGTTACACTGCCGAATGTATTTGTAAATATGGCAGGCGGCAGAATTTGGGGCACGCTGTTCTTTATGTTTATGACCTTTGCGTGTTTCTCAACCGTAATTGCGGTGTTTGAAAATCTGATTTCGTTCTGTATTGATATGTTCAATATGAGCCGCACAAAATCCGTAATTATAAATGTGATAATTATGCTTATAGGCTGTCTGCCTTGCATTTTCGGATTTAATCTTTTAAGCGGATTCAATATTTTAGGCAAAGGCGTACTTGATATTGAGGACTTTGCGGTAAGCAATATTCTTCTTCCTGTAGGCGCATTCTTGTATTCGCTCTTCTGTTCAACAAAATTCGGTTGGGGATTTGACGGCTATTTGAATGAGTGTAATCAGGGCGAGGGTATCAAATTTCCAAGATTTTTTAAACCGTATATAAAATATGTATTACCTGTTCTTGTATTGATTGTATTTATTTCAGGATTCATTCCGCAGGGATAAATTTAAAGCTCATTGGTTTTAGATTATTTGCAAAACCAATGAGCTTTTCGTTTTATTTTTTAATTCAAAAATATTAATAATTTATGGTTTAGGGTATTTGAGGCTAAATAATTAAAACAAACACTCCGCCTTGGCAATCCAAAGCGGAGTGTTTCACTGCTTTTTCAGCAGAATTTATCTTCTGTTGTTGTTTCTTCTCTCATTAAAAGGTCTGCGTGGGCGTGGCTTTCTCTCTGTATCTACATCGTTTTCAGGAGTAAGACCGTCAACATCTATGAGAACCTGACGACGGGAAAGGTTAAGTCTGCCCTTATCGTCGATTTCCATTACCTTAACACGGATAACATCGCCTACATTTACTACATCAGTAACCTTGTCTACACGCTTTACATCAAGCTGTGAAATGTGTACAAGACCCTCTCTGCCCGGAGCAATCTCTACAAATGCACCGAAGTCCATAAGTCTTGTTACCTTACCGAGGTACATAGCACCCGGCTCCGGATCAATAGCGATAGTCTTGATAATCTCAATAGCTCTGTTGCATTTGTCAGCATCAATACCAGATACGAATACCTTACCGTAATCGCCGTCTTCTTCAATGTCAACTTTAACTTCACATTCAGCCTGAATTTCCTTGATAACCTTACCGCTCTTACCGATAACCTCGCTGATTTTCTCGGCAGGAATTGTAGTTGTGTACATCTTAGGAGCATACGGAGAAAGTTCTTTTCTCGGCTCTGCAATAGCCTTGAGCATAACCTCATCGAGAATATAGTTACGAGCCTTATGTGTCTTTGCAAGAGCCTCTTTAATCATTTCAGGTGTAAGACCGCTGATTTTAAGGTCCATCTGAATAGCTGTAATACCGTCTTTTGTACCTGCTACCTTAAAGTCCATATCGCCAAAGAAGTCCTCAAGGCCCTGAATGTCAACCATTGTCATCCAACGCTCGCCCTCTGTAATAAGACCGCAAGAAATACCTGCAACAGGAGCTTTAATCGGAACACCGGCATCCATAAGTGCAAGTGTAGAACCGCAGATTGAACCCTGTGAGGTTGAGCCGTTTGAAGAAAGAACCTCTGATACAAGTCTTAATGCATATGGGAACTCCTCAACAGGCGGAATTACAGGAACGAGAGCACGCTCTGCAAGTGCGCCGTGACCGATTTCTCTTCTGCCAGGACCTCTGCTTGGCTTTGTTTCGCCTACTGAATAGCTCGGGAAGTTATAGTGGTGAATGTAACGCTTCTCTGTTTCGCCGTCAATACCGTCAAGCAACTGCTTGTCAGATACAGGGCCGAGAGTAGCGATTGTAAGAACCTGTGTCTGTCCTCTTGTAAACAAACCCGAACCGTGAACTCTCGGAAGTACAGAAACTTCTGCTGCGAGCGGACGAATATCATCCATACCTCTGCCGTCAACACGCTTCTGCTCGTCAAGCAGCCAACGACGAACGATGAACTTCTGTGTCTTGTAAAGGCACTCGTCAATAAGCGCTTCACTGTCAGGATAAATCTCATCAAATTTTGCGTGAACAGCCTCGTAAATAGGCTTTAATCTCTCGTCACGAACTGTCTTGTCATCGGTGTCAAGAGCAACCTTTACATCTTCCTCTGCAAATGCCTTGATAGTCTCAAACATATCGTGGTCAGGCTCAAGACTTGCAAACTCAAACTTAGGCTTGCCGATTTCAGCCTTGATGCCCTCGATAAACTTAATAATCTTCTGGTTAGCCTCGTGACCTGCCATAATGGCATTGTACATCTCATCATCTGTAACGCAGTCTGCACCTGCCTCAATCATAGCAATTCTTGTGCTTGTTGACGCAACGGTAGTAGCCATCTTAGAAACCGCTCTCTGTGCCTCTGTCGGGTTGATGATGTACTCGCCGTCAATCATACCTACAGAACAGCCTGAAATAGGGCCGTTCCACGGAACATCAGAAATTGAAATAGCGATTGACGCACCTATCATAGCTGTAATTTCAGGTGAGCAGTCCAAGTCAACGCTCATTACGGTACAAACGATAGAAACGTCGTTTCTCATGCTCTTGTCAAAAAGCGGACGGATCGGACGGTCAATTACACGGCTTGTAAGGATAGCCTTTTCAGACGGTCTGCCCTCCCTCTTGAGATAGGCACCCGGAATCTTACCTACGGCATACATCTTCTCTTCATAGTCAACTGAAAGCGGGAAAAAGTCAACGCCCTCTCTCGGCTTTGGAGATGCGGTAACAGCAACATGAACTGTTGTATCACCGTAATGTACAAGACAAGCACCGTTGGCAAGCTGTGTCATTTTACCTGTTTCAACCTTTAAAGGTCTGCCGGCAAATTCTGTTTCAAACACTCTGTATTTGTCGAATGTCATTAATCTGTTCATTGTAAAAATCCTTTCTGAAATCATACGATTTCTGTAATAAGCATCTTGCGGATTTTCACGCTGTTTTAGCAATAAAACCGATAAAAACAATAAAATTTTACAGATTTTTTACCCGTTTTACCGCTAAAATACAGCTGAGAAAATTTACGCAAAAACGGAATTTAGGGCAAGCTTACGCTTGCCCTGATTTGCAAAATTACTTACGGATACCAAGTCTTGCAATGATAGAACGGTATCTCTCAATGTCTACCTTAATGAGGTAGTTGAGAAGGCTTCTTCTCTGACCAACCATCTTAAGAAGACCTCTTCTGCTGTGATGGTCTTTCTTATGAACCTTGAGGTGATCTGTAAGGTCATTAATTCTCTTTGTAAGGAGAGCAATCTGTACCTCAGGAGAACCTGTGTCGCCTTCGTGAGTAGCGTACTCGGCCATGATAGCCTGCTTTTCTTCTTTTAACATTTGCGTTTCCACCTTTGTAAAAATTTTAGCCAACCGTCCCAGAGTAAGGCTGTGAAAATCCGAATTATCGGCTTAACCCTTGTTCCGAGGCAGCGGTCAACAAGTTGATTATAACACAAAGGATAATAAATGTAAAGGATTTTTACAAATTTTTACGTTCATTTTATGCGTGATTTTATTACATTTATTAATCCAAAATTAACCCCATGCTATCCGAAATCACTTATTAGCAATTTCCAATTTTTCTTTCATCTTATTAAGTGTATCCGCTTTATTTTCGTCGGACATTGCTCTGTAAGCAATCAAAAGCTTTTTTTCGTCATTTGAAAGATTATACAGTTTCAAAGTATCGTCAGGATCCTGAACTATCGGTAAGAAAGAACTTCCGTTACCAAGCAAAGTGTTATAATCCGTGCCGAAAATAGAAACAATTTTTCTTAAAACTTCATGGCTCGGCTCGGACACACCTGTTTCATACTTTGTATAGGTTGTTCTGTTAATATTCAAAATATCGGCAACCTGCTGCTGTGTAAGTCTGCAAAGTTCACGATGTTGTTTTAGTCTTAATGCAAAAGAACTGTTTTTTCCTTCGTATTTAGCCAATTCTACACACCCTTTGTATATAAATGCTTGATATATATTTTAACTATTACAACAATTATAATACAAAGTTTATAATAATTCCACAAAAGTGAATATAAATCACTGTAAATTATTACCATATTGTTCCCAAAATAAGTCTTGAAATTTTCAAATATTCGTTGTATAATAGATATTGTTAGTCACGATTTGCTGGTGTGGCGCAGTTGGTAGCGCAACTGATTCGTAATCAGTAGGTCGACGGTTCAAGTCCGTTCACCAGCTCCACAAATAAACCGCATAACCAAGCCGTTTTTAAGGCTTGTATGCGGTTTTTCTTTTTGCCTGTTTCCCGTAAAACATTGCTTTTAACTGTATTATAATATGCAAATACAGTAAAAACCCCTCACCTACTTCTATTAACTAAGCAAGTCACTTATTTTATATGCTTATATTCTTTATATTTTTAATACAAGGCTGATTTTAAATCAAATGCAAAATAACCGTTTACATCTAAATAATACTAAATTATGCCGTAAAATTAAGGTGTAGTAATACATACCCATAACAATTTTCGTTAAAACGGTTATTTATCACAAGTTTTGGTAAATTATGGTTTAGAAAACTGTTTTATCAAGCAATTGTAAAAGTTTGGTCGACCTTTTCAAAGGTTGTGGGTGTGAGCAAAGCCCACAAATACTTTCCTTTTATGCAATCTGACGATAGGTGCTGTAAAAAGCAGCATATCAAAAAGCCGAGATTCACGAAAAAGTGAGCCTCGGTGATTTTTTTGCTTGCATTCTTGAAATTGTATAAAAATATGAAGAATGTTAAAATGTTTAAAATTTTGGCATGACTCGAAAAGGTGCAAAACCAAGCACCTTTAATGTAAGAAAACTTTTTTAGTTTTATGTACCTTGTTGATATGGTTTTTCATTGATATTAAATTATATCACAAAAATGACTGCATTCCTACCTTTCGGTTAGAATGCAGTCGTTTTTTATTTGGGCTGTTTTTTACAGCTCCTTTAAATACCGTTTAAAATCGTTTAATTTGCATTTTAATTGATTAGTGGTGTAACTTTACATTTTTAATTAAAATGCGTTATAAACTAAAAAATCAAGCCTGTTATTTTTTCTGTTTCCACAATGGAATGTAGGTTCCTTTTTTATATGAATCAAAATTCTCATAAAAGTATGTCCTCTCTATGTCATACTCTTCTGGGGTCATATCATCTCTCCAAAACGGAACCTCTTTTATTGTAAGTGTAGCCCATTCATTATCCAAGTTCAATCAATCCTTTAGTATATTTTTTAGTAGTCCATCAACAATTATTTCTTCACGCATGCGAGTGCGTTCTCCTGCTGTTATTATACCATCTCTGTATTTTTTATTCAAGCTGTTAATCTCATCAGGGAATAACTTATCCCAAAAAGAAACATTTTTTAGTGTTTCAGCTTTTTCAGTAACATAACATACTCCATCAATTCTTATAGCCGCAAACATAGTAATATTATCGGCGGTTAATAGAGTAGTTAAGTCACATTCTGAAAAATATCCGTCCTCATTATGATTATGTATAAAAGCATATTTTTTATTAGGGTTTTCAGATAAGAATTTAAATAAGTCGCTTCCGCCAACAAACTGTTCGCTACCAGCTTCAAAATATTCTTCTTTACCTGTTTCTAAATTTATTAGTGAAAGATGTCCTTTTCCGTCTTTTCCACCTAATTCAGCAACTCTCTTACTTGCTTTTGAAAGTCCTAATAATACTTTATCATCATAACCATCAAGTACTATTTCAAAACTTGCATTTGAATTAAATGATAATCTTTTTCCTGTGTTTCTTATAGCAGAGTTTGCAGCAGCTTTCAATTTTTGTTTTTTGTTTGCCTGCACCGCCTTTTGAGCCGTACTCCTGCCAAAGCCAATTTAGATGCTAACACTATCCTTGTTGTTACGAACTTGATTTTCCCCTCCATATTCCTGTTCTATAGTCTATACTATATATTCCTGTTCCCTTTTAATCTCTGCCATTCATTCAATATTGTATTTCCTATCATATCGCCTAACATACAGCCAATTCCATTATGAATCATATCATCCCATTCAAATAGTCCGCATTTGAACACTAATTGGCAACATTCCATTACTACCGATACAAAAAATCCATATAAAAAAGCTTTTTTAATCTTCAATTTTTTCCCAAAAACAAAAGGTAATAATGCGCCCATTGGTAATAGCAAGATAACATTTAATAAATTTTCTATCAACAATTCTCTTGCATCATTTCCAAATAGAATTTCTTTCCATGACCACAAAGGCATGAGCTTATAGCTACATATTGATGATTCCCTTGTGAATACCGTCGAGCCCAACACAATCCCAAGATATATTGCAAGTAATAATATAGCTACTGCCTGTTGTTTAAGTATTTTGTGTTTATACACACTTATTGCAAGTATTCCTGATATAAATATTAATATAATACCAAAGCATACAGTTTCTTCTTTTGTCCAAGCTTTATTATACGTTATGATAATCTGATAAATATCCAAATATTTCTCCTATTACAATTATTTATAATCCTATCTACATAAATTATTACTGGAGCTTAAACACCGTTTAATTTATATAATCTTTTACCGAACTTCTCTTTTTTTTACAAATTCATGACACATTTCTTTTACAAATCTAAAACTCTCTATATCGCAGATAGAATCTATGCCAAAGTATACCGCTCCGCATACTATTGACACCCACGCTGCATTTACAATCCATGAAAAATAATTTTCAATATTCGGTAAAATATTATTAATCAAAAATACAGAACTTATCATAACAAATAAGTTTTGTATCCATCTTCTATATGTCTTCCATGGTTTTCTTCCTAATATATTCCAGTTTGCATAAATAATAACATCATTTGTTCGATAAAATAGTGCTACAATGGTTCCTATTAAAACTCCATACATACCTATTTTAAATACCAAAACTAATGATACTGTAAGATTAATAGCACTCTCTATAATTGACCTTACCTGTGTCTGTTTAAAATGCCCTGCAAAATTTATTATCTGGCTTGAAGTTCGTCTAGCATACAACAATACATTTAATGTTATAAATAACAGTGGTAAATACTTATCTACATAAGATGCATCTGTAATTCCCTGAGAATATACCCTCATAAACGAAGGAAGCATAATCAATGTTACGGTAAAAAAGAAAAATGAAATGCCTAAATAGTAAGTTTCATATACTTCCTGAAGTTTTAAAAAATATTTTCTGTCCGAATTAAATGCTTGTCCAAGCACAAATTCAACACTGCTGCATAACATGTCGATAATGTTAGACACACAACTAACAATCACACTATATAATGAATATACACTAACTGTTTTTAAGTCACAGAATAATGTAAGGACAATAATATCTGTATTATTGAAAATAAGTCCTGATACTTGATGTATAATTACATTTTTACTTTGACTCAACGAAGCATAATCCGGCTCAACAGATAAATCAAGCCATGCATAATGTTTCTTCACATATAACGATATATAAATCATTTGTAACAAGTTCACTACGAAATATGCAAATTGAACCATAACTACATCAAATCCAGTTAACATCAAACCAATTTGAATAAGTTTTGAAGCAACAGAAACTATGGTTGTTGCATTTGTTGTTATATAACTTTTTCCATCTACGCGCAATAAAATTGTAAATTTACCTTGAAAAAAATAGTTAATAACACCTGATGCTCCCTGAAAAAATATAACTGCCACAACTACAAACACAGGTATATCTGATTTTACAACTATAGGATATATTATTGCCAAAGCTATAACTGCTATACCATACAAAATGCCTGTTCGTTTATAATATCGATTTGTTGCAGACATTATTTCACAAGTACGTTTTTTGTCATTAGCAGCAATTGGCGCATACAGTGCCTGTAATGATGCAGTTCCTATCCCGGCCTCCAGAAGTGCAACATAAACAAAAACCTGTCTGATAGAAGACAGCAGCCCATTTACTTCTGATCCATAACTTACAATCATCAATTTAGGAATAATAATTCCAAGCGATAGTGTAATAACTTGGGAAATGACTCCATACCCAAAAATTTTTAGAATTTTTTTCCCTTTACTCATTTTCTACTCCCATATATTGTCTGTCACAGATGTATTCATGCTACTCATATACTAAACATAACATGCTCATAAATAACATCATCTTTCATATTCTGATTTACTCATTAGTATTGTCTCAAATGCACCAATTACTTGATTTTTTAATTGTTCAAAATTCTTTATTGAAATACTATCATTAATACAAATCATTTTATATTTTTGTTTTGTTATGGACTCTACTAAATAATCTATATTAGACTCATCTAAAAAAAATTCTTCACTATAATCCATAATATTCGTTGGCGTAAATGTGCCTTTCATAATCTCCCAATATCGGAAAATATATTGTGTAATATCCCTAGGATTTCTAAAACGATGTTTACATGTTTCTACCATTGAATTCGAAATGTTTTCCCATACTTCCATCATTGTCGATTTTCTCAACGAACTCGGTACATGAGGTGTATATAAGCCAGAAACATTATGAAATCGGTAAAGCAAAAAATTATTCAATAAATATTTTTTATAAATAGGATTAAACCATTTGAATGGATTCTTTTTTATACTATCATGTAAATCAAATTGTTGATTCACTTCACCCATCATACGAAATAGCATATATTGAAAAGTATCTTCTTTTCCATCATTTGTTAACAGATACATTGTTGCCATTTCTCTAGGTAATCCGTTTACAAAAAAATCTTTTTTTTCCATTGGACTTATCACAAACATATCATCATTAAAATATACAAAATGTTCTTCTAGACTTGTTATTCGATGAAAGTTAAGTTCAATTGGATTGGCTTGAAAAACCGGTAAGTATTCTTTTGGTATATAATCCTTATGATTAATAACTTTCAATTTAGGATGATGCGTATTCAACCATTCCGGAATATGCCCACAAGTAACAAAATATATCTTATTAACCCATGGCGTAAATTTTTCCACACCACGAAACCAATAACGTAAATTATCCCAATCACGGAAACGGGATGCTTGGTTTCCATCCAAAAACGGAGTATTGCCCTCCTTTATCCAATACTTTTCTTTTTCCTTTTGCCATTCTAAATCGCCACCATTTACCCATGGTATAACAAAATCAATCTTATAATTTTCCATTTTCTCCACCATTATTTCATAATTAAATACGCAACTCTTGTCTTCCAATAAATTTCCTTATCCAAAATTGAATATAGTGCATATTTTTTAATAAATTTCAACATGATTTTTAACTTCTCTTTTGCACTTTTCTTTTCATTTTCTTCCATTTTTACCCATTTTTCTTTTGCTTCGTTATATTTCAATGTACACACATCTAATAAAAAAGCTGCTGCATGATTTTTCAACTCAGGATACCGCCTTATAGAATCTAAATACATTCTTTCATGAGCTTCAAATGAATCTGCCAAACTATTTATACTTAGTCCACCATGCGTTGCACTTCCTTGACGAACAAGACTTTTATAATAAGGCTGATGCACAACCACTGCATTTTTTATTTTTAGCACATATTCATCTAAAAATAATACATCTTCTGAAGAATGCAAACCTTCTTTAAATTTATTATCTTGTAATAATTCCTTTTTAAATAATTTATTTGCAACTACATGCCTAATAGTTGGTGGCATATCAAAAAATCTATACATCACATCCTTCTGTGTAATAGTCTCATTTTCTTTTGTATTATAACGTCTATTCTCATCTACTTTTCCGTGTTCATCATAATAATCATACCCACATATACATAAATCTGCATTAGTTTCTTTCATGGCTGAGTGCATACTTTCATACATCTCCGGTGCTATCCAATCATCAGGATCAACAAATCCAATATATTCGCCCTTAGCAATTTTTAATCCCTCATTTCTTGCCGCTGAAACTCCTTGATTTACTTGATGAATAACAACAAGTTGTTCATAATTTTCAGCATACTCATCACATATTTTTCCGCAAGAATCCGGAGATCCATCATCAATTAATACTATTTCAATGTCCTTAAAAGTTTGTTTCACTAAACTTTCTATACATTTAGGCAAATATTTTTCTACACCATACACTGGTACAATTACACTAATCATATCTTCCCTACCCTTTTTTCTTTCCTAAACACCAAGGTATATATTTCAGAACCAAACACTTAATTGGCGTCAATATCACAATTGCAACACATACACTTATTAGTGCAAATCCTACAGCAGACCAACTTGCATTATCAATTTGTATCCCCATTTTTTCATATACAACAAACATCAAATCAATAATTATTCTATGTAACCCATAATAAATCAGCGAATTCTTTCCGAGTTCTATTAATATTCGATTATTTGTCGTCATTGATATCAATACAACTGCAAATGTTCCAGTAAGTGCAGCAGTCATAAATAAAATTGGGTTTCCAAAAGCATCGCTATATAAATCCACTCTCTCAAAATAAATATAATTAACTGCTGAAACACTAAATGTTATTAGGATACAAATAGCCAAACTATATCTCATTAATTTTACTTTCTCGATAATTTTTTGCTCTCTACACCACTTTCCAAAACTCATAAATGACATTGCTAAAATTGACAAATCCGCATTCCATGGGGTAAATCTTTCCCTATAATAACTCTATATATTCCAAATACCAAAGCACCTATACAACCAATAATTAGCCAAAAATGATTTGTCTTTGTTTTAGACCGAAGACTTTGCAACACATACATCAACAGATTTGCCAAAAACAAACACGTAATAAACCATAGTAAGGTATATCTATTTTGGATAATATATAGCTTGAGTATTTCAAATACATGATATTCATTCCCGTGTGTTACTGCCAAAACTCCGTTACAACACATTGTAATAATTACAAAAAACATGTATGGTACTAAAAGAGTTCTTATTTTCTTCTTTAAATAATCCGCAAATTTTCCCTTACCTGAAAAAGTATATCCTGACAAAATAAAAAATAAAGGCATGTGAAATGCATAAAACCAAAAGCAAAATTTCCAGTGTAAATAGCAATGCCCCAACATAACTAAAACAATGCCTATACCTTTTGCTTCATCTATCCATTCAATGCGCTCTGCTCTGCTCTCAAAATTATCTCTCCCTTGTTGTAACATATCAACTATCTCCATTTATAAATTTCACCCAATCAAACTGATCGACCGGTCTTTTTCCATCCCAAGTATCATGATCCGTAATAATTCCTACCGATTCTTGATTTTCATATCCTTTAATATAAAAACAACTAGGATGTTTTTTATCGGGCTTATGTACAAACATCACTTTACGGTAAGGAAGTGCTTCAAAACGATCTTTCAATTCCTCTGTCATACCCTCTCTATCACTATTTATAATCACGATATGTTCCCAGTTGATGCGTTGCTTTCTAGAATTCCACTTTCTTTCTGCCTCTTCTACTGTATCATAATGAACACAAAATACCAGTAAATCTCCTAAATATACAACCGGATATTCTCTATCTCCGATAATTTCCTTATCCGTACATTCAACAAATTTGTCAATGCTCATATAGTACTCTATGTTTTCACACAGTTTTATAAAATCCTGTGCACGAAAGAACAGATTTACTGTTGGAGATTTAAATTCAAGGCCTAAATCATGATATAGAATACCACCAGTACAATTTGTAGAAATAATAGTAACATCATCGCAATTCAGCCGTTCACGATTTTTCTGACTTATTTTTTTATGCTTATAATTCCAGACAGTATTACGTAATCTGACCATTACTTTTTTTATTATCATTACAACTTATTCTCCCTAAAATTATTTGTCTACAATATTCCAAAACAGTACCAATAAGAAACACTCCAATTATGGACAAAATCAATCTTAACGGAAATAATAATTCATCAATATGATCCCTATTTCCTAATAGATCAACCCATATAACATCTCTAATAAGAGGATGATCGTGGAAAAGATATACCCCAAAGGTACAACCTGCTATTTTATTTATTTTGGGATTGTTTCTTATCTTTAAATTTCGAAATCCTAAAAACAATAAAACAGAACATGTGATGGCAGTAACTGTATTCATCTCTGCATATAAATATTTTGCATTTTCTCTGAAAAATGGAATATTATATCCATATACATATGTAATTACTGCAAATACAACCAATATTCCATATGCTACCATACCATATAACACATTTATCCGATCAATATACTTTGTTGGATATATTCTTATGTATCCAGCTAATAAATATAGAAATATAAACCATCCCATATTGGAATAGCCAGGTTGACCAATGTGAAACGATGGAATAACAGACCAAAGCACAAACAATACAATCAATATTCTTCTATATATTTTTCTATCTACATTATGAATAAAAATTTGCAATGCCGGACTAATCAATAAAAGAATCACATAACATGTTGCAAACCAATATTGAGAAGTTGATATTGGCAAAGCCGACATGATAAGAGATTTTAAACTGATTTTTCCAAAAGCAAACAATACCACTGCAATCATAATTGAATAAGTCCATACTTGAATATAAATTTTCTTTATTTTATCTATATAAATTACCTTCGTAGCAGAAAAATATCCTGACAGTAAAACAAATATATTAACACCTATTCTTGACCCCTGTGTCATTACAAAAGCAAAAATCCCATTTACTGTTAGAGGCATCTCCACCCCACCATGCAACACTGAGTGTCCTGCAACAATAAAAATCATACTAATAATTCTGAGATATTCTAAATTTGATTCTCTTACTTTACTCGTCAACATTGTACTCTCTTTTCTAATGATGTTTGAATTATTTTATCAACCTGCTCCGCTGTATCTTGAATTGAATACCCTGCTTTTTTTAATTGTTCTTTTGTATCTAATCTTTCTTTCTCACAAGTTTCTAATATATGTTCTGCCCATACTTTTGTACTTTGATTCAAATCGACATACTCAATTAATCCTGTAATATTTGCATCACTAGATACGGCGTTTGATACCACACAAGACAAACCTGCTGCTTGTGCCTCTACTAAAGTAAATGGAAATCCTTCAAATAATGATGGCATGACAAGACAATCTAGTGCCGAATACCATTTATTTGCGTCGTCACGAGGCCCTAATAGGACGATTCTATCTTCAAGATTGTATTCTTTAATTTTCTGTTCTACCTGAGGTCTAAGTTCTCCATCACCTACAAATACAAATTTTGCAGTTGCATTCAATTTAGATATTTCTTTCATAATTTTCACTGACATCTCTGGATTTTTTGGCAAGACTAATCGCCCTACACACCCTATTAAATATTCATCTTTTATCCCTATACTTTTTCGACATTCTTCTCTAAACTGTTCATTAAATTCATATGTTCGCAAATTTATTCCATTTTTTATTACAGTAAATTTGCTTTTATCAAACATCCATTTTCCTGCTTCTTCCGAGCAGGCCAATAAATTGGTTGCAATCTTTTCAATATTTTTCCGATTATATTTTTCAGTCAAATAATGAAACCATCTCTTTTTAAATTGTGTATCTGTACTATGCGAATGTATAATTCTAACAGGTATTCCTGCTCTTTTTGCAAACTTTAAAATATCCACACTTACAATATCACAAGTGTTATAATATACCACATCAAAATGATTTTCTTTAAAAAAACTATGCCAAAAAGCTACGTATTTTATGTAATTATGTCTATTCTTAGGCTTAATCCATTTTTTATCTTCTATACACATTTCTGGCCAATCATATACAACTTCAAACTCTTTTGAATGTAAATGTTCACACAGATTTATAATGTACGATTCAACCCCACCTTTGTTATTACTCAATCCAACCATAAATATGCGAATTTTACTCATTTCCATGAAAAAACCCTTTCCCAAAAATACGATGAATTGGCTTCATCAGTTTACTTCTAATTATTGTTTTTTTATCCAACCAACTTTTTCCATACCAATGTATAGAATATGTATTCTCTGTCACAGTTAATATTCCTACTGGATCATCATATGGATTAAAATAATCCATTGGATAAATCACTGCTGAACCAATCTGTTGCTTAGTTCCATTTTGCTCTAGTCCCGCTTTCCTTAATGCTTCCGTATTAAGTATCGGGCAACCTTTCATTCCATGTTTCCCATCTAATAACACGTCATATTCCTTCAACATTTGAGCAACTATCGGATGATTTGCTTCCGCACCAAATCCTTCTCCTGTATTAACATACTTTGGTGTTTCAAAACCAAAAAATGCCCCAGCATCTAAAAGATCATCAAAAGAACGTATTACCTCTACATCTGTATCAAAGTATATTCCTCCATATTCCTGAATAATCTTTAGTCGAAGATAATCTGTTAAAAACGCATATTTTTTCTCTTTGTAACACATTTCAGTATATGGACTCTGATTTACATTAAAATTTTCTTCGTTCCATTCGATTATTTCATAATCTGGGCAATATTTTTTCCAACTTTTGATACATCTTTCTGTTAATTTTGATTTCTCACCTCTGCCAAACCAGCAATAATGTATTTTCTTTGGTATCATTTTACTCTCCATTTGTATTAAAACACTAAACTAAAAAGTTCACATAACATTTTGTAGCATATTCCTTTGAATGAATTTTTGCAGGATTTCCCAATACCACCGAATGATCAGGTACATCAAAATTAATAAAGCTGTTTGGTGCAATCATAACATCATTTCCTATATTGACTTTACCGACAATAGTAGAATTTATACCAACCGACACATTATTACCAATTTTAGGAACACCTACTCTATCTCCTCTATTTTCTCTGCCTATAGTACATCCTTTATGTAAATTAACATTATCACCGATTATAACATCTGATGCCACAGTAATATTGTATGGATGTCCTAAATATAACCCTTTTCCAATTGTGGCTGACAGCGAAATTTCTAAACCATATTTTTTAGTCAATCTATATAATCTTGCTCTGTTAATACAGTTATTTTTTACTTTTAATTTTCTCCATAAATACATAAATTTAAGTTGATGATATAAAAATAATCTAAATTTAGCTTTAAAAGAAAAAGAATAGCTATTACCAGTCATTCTATAATAATCATATTTAAAAACCTCATTCATAAACTGCTCCTTTTAAAAATTTATATCCAAGATACTTGTCCAAAGCTGTTAGTAAAAAATTGGTAATCAGTATGCCATCCCATACCATAAGTAAATACAATTTGATATATAAAATATAATGTATAGCAGATATATGCCGCATTTTTTATCCACGGAATTTTTGATTTAACTACCATCTCGTTAACATTCCATACCAATAGCAATACAGTAAATATTTCGAAATATAAATTATATCTGGCATACACAGCTGAAAACACTCCTGCCATTGTAAATACAGTGAAAAACAGAGCCATATTAAATACAGTGTTGTAATATTTATATTTATTTTTCATTAGATCTTTATTGAAAAAAGCTAAAACAATCGGCACAACACTTACCAATACTCTGAAGATATTTATGCTGTAGTTCCATTCTTGTCCGGAATATCTATCACCATAATCCGATCCCGATAACAGGTTATCAACAAATCCTCCTGTCAATGGGGATGTAATTACAATTAATATTGAAATAGCTAAAATAAATTTTGTCATTTTACCGCAAGCTTCTGTATTTGTTATAAAATACAAAAGCAAAAAAATATATGCCGATGTATGTATTTGAGCAACAATAAATACTAACGGTAAAAACAAATACCATTTTCTGTTCGCTAAAAGTTGAAATCCCGCAACTATTATTGCAGTAGCCAAATACTGTCTCAGTCCATTCATTGAATGTTCCCAACAGCCGGACATTATAAAAATATAAAAAGCAAATTTTAAATCACCGCTATAATTATACAAAAAATACATTAAAGGGAAAATAGTTATTAATGAAGTAATTTCAATAAAAACTCTCGGGTCAGTAGATATATAAGTATGTATGAACGACATATAAAACTGAAACAACCATTCGTTTCCAATTGAAAAAGAAGATATGCACTCATCAATTGGCATAGCTTTAGTAAAGGTTTCCCAATATGCTATAGTATCAGCAAAGGCAAATCTTTGTCCGGAAACATATGCTAATAAAAGAGTACCCAAAAAGAAAAACAAAAAACTTGTATCTCTGACTTTTGTTAGTTCTGTTTCAATAGTCGTATTTTTATCAAGTGGCTTTCTGCCAATATAGAACAATACTAAAACTAATATTGTTGTATATACAAAAACATTCATTCACTAAATCCCTTCAACCTTCATATAAGAAGATTTTGATTTTTTTACAACGATTATCTTTAACAGAAATCCAAGCGGAACGCTTAATACTGTTAAAAACTTTTCCGGTGATTCTTTTATAAAGTGTTTATTTTTCGCTATTAAAGAACTTGAAACATAGTGAATACAAGCCTTTATCTTTTGTTTGGTATTTATACTGTGTTTCATTTGTTCTTTTCTCCAAAAAGCAAATCCTTTTGGATTCCTTACATATTGTCTGTACATATTTGTACTCGAACCGTCCATTTGATAATCAACAATACAAACACATTCATTAAGTATTTTTAATTCATATTTTTCATCAATCAGATGATACTTATATGCGAGTGCAACATATTTCTCATTGTCAAACACAGGATACGGAGGCGTTTGTTTTATTATATCTGTCCTGTAAATTAGTTTTTTATCACCAAAGCCACCATTATTATAATACCCCATAAGGGTTGTGCTTTCTTTGTCTGTTGGCAATTCTTTGCCAATTACTTTTTTTGTTGAATCGGCAAAATCGAGTGCAATTATACCGGCATAACCTTTATTTTTGTTTTTATTCCAACAATCAATAATCAATTGCACCGCGTTATCCGGCATATAATCATCCGAATCTACACAAACATTAAGTTCGGTATCAATATTTTCGTAAGCCGTATTATGCGCTGTATGCATTCCGCCATTTTCTTTGTAAACATACTTTATTTCAAAGCCATTATTAATTTTAATCCATTCCTTTATAATCTCATATGGATTATCAGTAGAACCGTCATCAATAATCAGCCAAACAAAATCCTTGGATGTTTGTCTTTTTAAACTTTCATAAGTTCTTTTTAAAGTATTTATTCTATTATATAATGGTGTAAATACAGTTAAAGTTGCCATTTTCATTCTCCATAACAAAACGAAGTGTAAAAGTTTTGCAGTTTATTTGCATTATTTTTAATATCAAATCCGGAAGCTACAATTTCATCATATGTATCATTTTTCTCAATTTTTGCAGCCTCTATTATTTTATTCGCCCAAAAATCTAAAGGTTTTTCTAAACTATAATGAAAAACTCTATCTGTTTTTATACACTCCGGTGGAACATTATCGGATATAACGCATGGTAATCCGGCAGCTTGAGCTTCAATTATAGAAAGCGGCAAACCCTCGTAAAGTGACGGAAAAAGAAATACATCCATAGCCTGTAAAATTTTATTTACATCGGTTCGGTTACCTAAAAATAAAACACTATCAGATAATGCAAGATTTTTAACCTTATCTATAATATTCTGTTGACCATTACCCGCGCCAACGAGAATCAATTTTGCTGTATTATTTTTTTGATAAATCTTATTAAAGACATCTATAATGAAATCATGATTCTTAGGCGGATTAAATCGCCCCACATGACCCACAACGAGAGCATCGTCATTAATATTTAATTCAGTTCTTACTTTTTTAGCAACATCTCTATTAAAAAGATATTTTTGTGCATCAATTGCATTGTTTATGATAGTATATTCATGACCGCAAAACATCCAATCACCCGCTTCCTTTCCGCAAGAAAACAAATGAGTAGCATATTGAGGTATCAATCTTTTGGAATATAATTTAATAGGATACTTAATATTTTTGTCTTGACTTTTTGAATGTGAATGAGCAATCCTAACTCTTACACCATTTTTTTGGGCTATTTTTAAAGGGTATGCGCTCATACAATCTAAATGACAATGTACAATATCATATTTATGTTCTTTAAAAAATGAATCCAAAGCATTAAAATAAGATTTTGAAAAAGGATTTAACATTGGCATATGATAAATTTTACCGCCCAAAGCAACTATTTCTTTATCATAATCAGCTTCTTCCTGACGATGAACAAGAAAGTCAAACTGAACTTTATTGCGATCAATATTTCTATAATAGTTCATTATCATAGTTTCAAGACCGCCTCTGCCCATATATGTTACAATTTGTAATACTCTTATCATACTAATCCTTCCAACAATCTATATTAAACATTTAATTTAAATCTAATGCGGCTATAGTTTGTTTCACAATCGAATTTTTGTCAAACTCTTTTTCCATTTTTTTACGAGCTTTCTTTCCCATTTCTTCACGAGTAGTAATATTTGTATTTAAAAACTTTTTCATCTTTTCGTAAAGATTATCTGCATTTTTTGATTCACACAGCCAGCCTGTAATTCCGTCTTCCACAGATTCTCTGCATCCGGGAATATTTGTGGTAATTACCGGTCTGCCGGTAGCAGAAGCCTCAAGATTGACATTACTCATTCCCTCATGATAACTGGGCATCACTACACAGTCTGCTTTTGCATAATAAGGTCGAGGTTCTTCCTGGAAGCCGTGAAATGCAACAATGCCTTTCTCAACAAGTCGGTCAACTTTTTCTTTATACTCATCTTCAAAAAAGCCAACTAAATCCAGAATAAATTTCTCGCCGTCATTGTGCAGTTTCTCCGATGCCTCAAAAAGTTCATCCATACCCTTTTCTTTCATAATTCTGCCAAGATATAAAAATCTTGGCGGTTTATTATGCGGATATGGTTGGTAATTATATATTTCTAAATTTATGCCTGCACCGTTTAATACGTTTTCTTTTTCAGGTTGTATGATTTTTCTGCTTGTAAATTCATCAGCATTAACCTGATTTTCAAAAAATACAGTTTGTACTTTTTTTAAAGCAGTTTTATACAATAAAGTAACGAATTGTGCAAGACCTTTTGTTTGAAAAGCTGTTCCTAAGCCCTGAACATTAGCATAAAAAGGAATTTTCAGCTTAGAACACATTAGTCCGCCATAAATATTAGGCTTAATTGAATATGTTATAACTAAATCTGGTTTTTCTTCTTTTAGCATTTTCTTATAAAAATTCATTAAAGAAAGATCGGTAAAAGGATTTATACCTCTTCGCTCCATTTTTGTTTCTATACAGTGCAAACCCATATTCATAAAATCTTCATGATGACCGACAAAAGGCATACTTAATATTACCTCATTATTCTTCATCAACTCTTCAATTAACTCTTTCCTGAAACGATAAAGCATATATGAATGGTTAGTCAGAATCAAAATTTTCTTTTTCTTATTGCTCATCACTCATAGCTCCTGTTCCGCCTTCTACTACTCCCTCGTGTTTAAATACGCTGACAACTGTCATAAACAAACACTTAACATCAAACGCAAAGCCCAAATTATCATAATAAACCTTGTCCATCTGTACTTTTTCAGGTATAGGAAGTTCATCTCTTCCGTTAATCTGAGCCCAACCGGTCAACCCGGGGGTTAAATTATTAATGTTATATTCATCTCTTTCAGCTATTAAATCATCTTGATTCCACAGTGCAGGTCTAGGTCCTATAACACTCATATCACCTTTAAATATATTGAAAATTTGCGGCAATTCATCTAAACTTGTTTTTCTTAGAAATTTGCCAACTTTAGTGATATATTGTTCCGGATTTTTTAACAAATGAGTAGGACAATCTTTCGGAGTATCAATTCTCATTGTTCTGAATTTAAGTATATTAAAATATTTTTTATCTTTTCCGATTCTCTTTTGCTTAAAGAAAATCGGGCCTTTACTTGTACATTTTATAACTACACAAATCGGTAAATAAACTATTGAGAAAAATACAATTGCCATAAAAGAGCATATAACATCTAAAATTCTCTTAATTATTCTATTGTAAATTGTTTTTTCTCTGTTCATCATAACAATTAACTCCGCTGAATACTTATAATTAATTTATTTGCTAATATTTAAAGCAAATTTAAAAAGCCTTATATTTGTTTTCTTAACAATTATATATGCAATAATAGATCCACCCAACGCAACCAAAACTTTTATTATACTACTAAACTCAACTCCAAAAAATCGATCCATCAAATTGTAAATAAAATATGTGTGTAAAAAATATATTGAAGAACTTAATTCCCTCATTGCAATAGATTTTTTAGCGCTTATGTTAAAATTAATACTCACAGCCATTAAAAAGAAAAGTATAGATAAAGGTATATTTAAAATTATATTAACATCAAAATTTACAATTGATTTTAAATCAAACAGGTATACTAATACACTAAAAACAGAAATTAACGCAAAAATCAACAGTGAAATCTTAAATGATGATTTTAGTCCTTTAGCAGAAATTAAATATCCTATTCCCATAAACGGAACTGCTTTCATTATAAAATTATTACTCCATGAAAAAACAACATAAAAACCTTTGTTAATGTATGAGTAAGCAGTTCCTGATAATATCTCTGAAAAAGCATCGTAACCTAACAAAAGCAATAATCCAGCAAATATTAAAACACACAAACATTTTTGTGCAGAAATTTTATGTAAAAAATATATTACCGCTGCAGCTTCACACATTGCAAGTATATACCATACAACACCGTTTCCACACAAAAATATAGAACGAAACAATAACAAAATGTATTTAAGCACAGATGCATCCGGATACTTACTAACATATATAAAAATGTTACCCGGTAAATTAACTATTTGCCAAAAAAGATATAAGAAAAGTAATTTCTTTTCATAATTAAACAAGAATGATTTTTTATTTTTAGATTTAGACAAACCTTTTTCAAAGAAAAAGCCTGAAACTATAAAGAAAAACGGTACTGCCATTCCTGAAAAGCAATTCGTAACAACATTTGTTATCATCTCGTTTTTCGCCTCATCAGCATGGATAAAAACTACCAATACAGCTGCAATTAACTTAAATAAGTCAATTCCGCAAAAGGTTTTATTTAAATTATTATTGTTAGATACAATTAATTTGTTATTCAAAAAAGCAACCTCATCTCACAATAATATAAGTATACACACATTTACACACTACACTTTTTCATAATTATATCACATAAAGTTCAATATATCAACAAAAAAGCTTATTTAAGATTAATATAACTAATAAATTGGCACTTTTCTTTAATATATGCATATTAACCAATACAAATTTGACTATTTTGCATTTTTTTACAAAATCATTGTTAATTTGCAAGAAAACCTACAATTAAATTTGATTATAGTACACAAAATTTTGGGTTCAGCTTTATTTGCAAAAACAGCAGCAATCCTTGCTCATGAGAGAGTGAAAACAAATACCAACCAATCAGGAGTTCTGCAAATCATAGAGTTCTTTTAAAATATTTTAATATTTTTAGGGGCCATATCATCTACAATATTATTTTATATTATATTAAATTATTGCGATATAAAAATCTTATATAAATGCTATAAATCATAATCTATACCACTATCCGATCTCGGCAACCGTTTTATCATAGTTATCTAATAAAATATAATTATGTTTAAATATTCGCTTATCTCAATTTGCAATACATCTCTCGACCTAATAAACAAAACACTTAGGCTGAATTGCACTTTCATCACCAATAATAGCTATTATATAGTTTCACGACAAAGTTTCTTTCAGCACTTTAATATAACATATTAGCTAAATTTTCGATATTTTTTCTCTAATTAATTGCAATATTCTATATCAATATGGTATAATTTTAAATACATACTACCTAATAAAAACTGCAGCAGGTGATTAACTTGAACGAAAACGAAAAACTTTTAAAAGCAAAATCATATCTTGACAAACTCGCCAACGGAATAAATCCAATAACCAATGAATTGGCGTCAGAAAACGATACTATAAATAATATACATATTTCATGATGTCTTTTTTATGTTTCCGATGTACTTAGAAATTTAATCGAAAATAACAACAATCCGCAAAAAAAGAAAAACAGTAAAATTTCCTTTTCTGTTACACCGCAGCAATTAGCAGATTATGTTTTTGATGATAACCCAATTACAGTTACCGAAATTACCAAAAGCTTAACAGTTTGATTGATACCGAGGAAATGAAAGGAATTAAAACAACAAACATAACTAATTGGCTTATAAAAATTAATATGCTTGAATATCTTGCCGACGAAAACGGTAAAAATCATAAAATTCCAACTGAAAACGGTATTCAACTCGGCATCAAAACACAGGAACGCTTGGGTATGTACGGTTCATATAAAGTCGTTTTATATGACAACAATGTCCAACAATTTATACTTGACAATATAGACACAATTGCGTATTACAACACTCAAAAGAAATCATATAATTTTAATACGGAGGGCAACATATGAAAAAAAGTACACTTGCCAACAATTTCATCTATTATCTTTTTTGCGGGTTCAGCGGTGCGGTAATAGCCTGTATAGTATGGCTATTTCTTAAATTAATGAGCCTTGGAATCAGCTTTATATGGGAAACTGTTCCGTCAAATATTAATTTTACATATTATCCTCTTGCCGTTTGTACAATCGGCGGAATACTGCTTGGAATATATCAAAAAATCTCAAAAGCAGTCCCCGACGAGCTTGAAGAAGTAATGAAAAAAGTTAAGCGAGATAAATTTTATCCGTACAATAAAGTGCTCTTGCTTTGTATTTCCGCACTTATTCCACTGCTTTTCGGCGGCAGTATCGGACCGGAAGCAGGACTTACAGGAGTTATTGTCGGACTTTGTTACTGGGCAGGCAATCATATGAAGAATGCACAAAGTAAGATACCCGAACTTATGCAAACAGGTGTGAGCGCCACATTAACGGCTATTTTTTATGCACCGCTTTTCGGTCTTGCCGCAGCAAATGAAGAACAATTAGATACCCAAGACAAAGCAACCGATATACGCACAGGCAAATTAATTTCAAATATCGTAGCTGTGCTGTTTGCAACAGGAACAATATTTTTACTAAATCAAGCTTTCGGCGGCAGTATGGGATTACCGAGAATAGGCGAATACAATATTACAAATACTGAAAGACTATGGGGTATTCCTCTTGCACTTCTCGGCACTTTAGCTGGACTTTTATTTATAATATCAGAAAAACTGCTCAAAATTTTATTTGATAAAATTCAGAGCAGTTTAGGAATAATAATAAGCACCACACTCGGCGGAATTATTCTTGGAATTTTCGGTACATACCTTCCGCTTGTAATGTTTTCGGGTGAAGACAGCATTAACGAGATAAATAACGGTATCGGAGAATTTGCGCCGTGGATACTGATAATTTCAGGATTATTAAAACTTGTAATAACAAATGTTTGCATTAAATCAGGGTGGAAAGGCGGTCATTTCTTCCCCGTTATTTTCTGCGGAGTGAGTATCGGTTTTGGTGTAGCCCTACTTATGGGACTTGATACCGCATTTTGCGCAGCAGTAATTACCGCAGCACTTCTCGGTGTTACAATGCGAAAACCTATTGCAGTAACCGTACTTCTCCTACTCTGCTTCGACGCAAGAATTCTCCCATGGATTTTGCTTGCGGCTTTTTTGAGCAGTTTGGTGGTAGGGAAAGTATTAAATAAAAATAAACATCAAAACAAATAAATAGCAAAAAATGTGGGATAATCAAAAGTAAATATTGAAAAAGAGCATAGGAAGCTCCGGAATTGTAGTTGACAAGACAAACAACGGAGGAGAGAAACCTATGCTCTTTTTAGATGACATGAAAGTCGAATTTTAAAGTAAAGGATTTCAAGGAACACATATAGGAATCAGCCCTAATAAAGATAAAAGCGTACTGTTTCTGGAGAGCGTAAGGTCAACGCAGTCAATCCGATGCCCTTATTGCAGAGGCAGTGTATATATTTATGAAAACGGACAAGTCAAACTCAAAGATATTCCATTACAGAAAAATAACTGCATTCCTACCTTTCGGTTAGAATGCAGTCGTTTTTATTTGCGCTGTTCTTTTACAGCACCTTTAAAATTCAAATAATCACTATACTTTGGCAGAAATAAAATTACTTAGAAAGTAACTTCTTAATTCTTTCAACTGCCTCAATTGTGTTTTCTCTGTCACCGAATGAAGTAAGACGGAAGTAACCTGCACCGTTCTTACCAAAGCCCTCACCCGGAGTACCTACTACATTAGCCTCGTTAAGAAGGAGGTCAAAGAATTCCCAGCTACCCATATCATTAGGGCACTTGAGCCAAATATACGGTGAGTTCTTACCGCCTGTATAATAAATGCCGAGTTCATCCATAGCTGATGAGATAATTCTTGCATTATCCTGGTAGTAAGAAATATTCTCCTTAATCTGCTTCTGACCCTCTTCACTGAATACAGCGGCAGCTGCACACTGTACAGGCCATGAAACACCGTTAAACTTAGTTGCCTGACGGCGATACCAAGTATTGTAGATGTTGTGACCGTCACGCTCAAGCTCTCTCGGAATGATTGTGTAGCCGCATCTTGTACCTGTAAAGCCTGCTGTCTTTGAAAGTGAGCACATCTCAATTGCGCACTTTCTTGCACCCTCAATTGCGAAAATTGAACGAGGGAGATCCTCTGTAATAAATGCCTCATATGCTGCATCATAGAGAATGATAGCGTCATTCTTGATTGCATAGTCAACCCACTGCTTTAACTCGTCAGCTGTATAGGCTGAACCTGTTGGGTTATTAGGTGAACAGAGATAGATGATGTCAGCCTTTACATTCTCATCAGGGAGAGCCGCAAAGTTATTCTCACGGTTTGAGTTAGCATAAACAATCTTTCTGCCAGCCATAATGTTTGAGTCAACATATACAGGGTAAACAGGGTCGGTAACGAGAACAACATTATCCTTGCCGAAAATGTCACCGATGTTGCCGCAGTCTGACTTTGCGCCATCGGACACAAAGATTTCGTTTGCATCTACTGTTACGCCAAAACCTGCATAATAGCTAGAAATAGCCTCTCTGAGGAATGCATAGCCCTCATAATCAGGATAGCCCTTAAAAGTATCCTTATGTGCAAGGTCTTCCGCACCTTTCTTCATAGCCTCAATTACAACAGGAGCAAGCGGAAGTGTTACATCGCCGATACCGAGCTTAATTACCTTCTTGTCAGGGTGTTCCTGCATATACTTATTTGTTCTTGATGCAACCTCTGCAAAAAGATAGTTTGGCACGAGGTTGTCAAAATTTCTGTTAATCTGCATTATTATCAATCCTTTTCTGATATATGGGCAAAAGGTTAGTGACAAATAATTGCCAAAACCAAGAAAATTCCAAAATCACTTATCAAGCGAAGCCTTAATAAACTCTCTGAAAAGCGGATGTGCTCTGTTAGGACGGGACTTAAATTCAGGGTGATACTGAACACCGATGTAGAACTTATTGGCAGGAATTTCAACTGCCTCAACAAGCATACCGTTAGGTGATGTACCTGTAATAATCATACCTGCCTTTTCAATTTCTTCTCTGTAATCATTATTAAATTCATAACGATGACGGTGGCGCTCCTGTACTTCAGGCTTACCGTAAGCTCTTTCCATAATTGAGCCTTTCTTGATAACGCAAGGATAAGCACCAAGGCGCATTGTACCGCCCATATCTTCAATACCGAGCTGTTCGGGCATAAGGTCGATTACATTGTGCTTGCCCTCCGGAGCAAACTCACCGCTGTTTGCATCCTCATATCCGAGTACATGCTTAGCGAATTCAATTACTGCTGTCTGCATACCAAGGCAGATACCGAGGTACGGAATATCGTGCTCACGAGCATATTTGGCAGCCATTACCTTGCCCTCAACGCCTCTGTTGCCAAAGCCGCCCGGAACAAGAATACCGTCAACATCGCCTAAAAGGTCATCTGCCGAATACTTTGTGATAAGCTCACAATCAACCCACTTGATTTCAACATCAGCGGAATTTTCGTAACCTGCGTGACGAAGAGCCTCGGCTACTGAAAGGTAAGCGTCGTGAAGTGCAACATATTTACCGCAAAGAGCAATTTTGCATTTCTTTGAACGGTTATTGATTCTTTCAAGCATTTCTTTCCACTCTGTAAGGTCAGGTGTTTTGTCTGTAGCTATGTTAAGTTCACGGCAAACTACATTTGAGAAGTTGCTCTCTTCAAGCATAAGCGGTGCCTGATAAAGAGTCGGAAGTGTAATGTTCTCAATTACACAGTCAGGCTTTACATTACAGAACAAAGCAATTTTCTTAAAGATACTCTCTTCAAGCGGTTCGTCACAACGAAGAACAATAATATCAGGGTTGATACCGAGTGAACGGAGTTCCTTAACCGAATGCTGTGTCGGCTTTGATTTATGCTCTTCACTGCCCTTAATGTACGGAACAAGTGTAACATGAATGAAAATACTGTTTTCTCTGCCGACTTCAAGCGAAACCTGACGGATTGACTCAAGGAAAGGCTGGCTTTCAATATCGCCTACTGTACCGCCGATTTCTGTAATTACAATATCGGCGTCAGTCTTTTCACCTACATTGTAAATAAAAGACTTAATTTCATTTGTAATGTGTGGGATTACCTGTACTGTTTTGCCGAGGTAATCGCCGTGACGCTCTTTTTCAAGTACATTTGAATAAACCTTACCTGTTGTAAGATTTGAATACTTGTTGAGGTCTTCGTCAATAAAACGCTCATAGTGACCGAGGTCGAGGTCGGTTTCTGCGCCGTCCTCAGTTACATAAACCTCGCCGTGCTGATACGGGCTCATTGTACCCGGGTCAACATTGATGTACGGATCAAGTTTTTGAGCGACTACCTTAAGGCCTCTTGCCTTAAGGAGTCTGCCGAGAGAAGCTGCTGTAATACCCTTACCAAGACCGGATACTACGCCGCCTGTTACAAATATATATTTTTTAGCTTTTTTTTCAGTATGATTAGCCATAAATTATACCTCAATCTCTCCTTCAAATACTTTTTCGGCGTTACCTGTCATATATACGGTTTCGTCTGTGTAATTGATGACAAGGTCACCGCCCTTGAGCTTGATTTTAATATCGTCGCCCTTTTTGCAGAAGCCGTTTTCACAAGCCGCAACAGCTACCGCACAAGCGCCTGTACCGCAAGCCCATGTTTCGCCTGAACCTCTCTCCCATACTCTCATCTTGATTGTATGGTCGTCAAGAACTGTAACAAATTCTGTATTAACTCTCTCCGGGAAGAGTTTATCGTTTTCAAACATAGGACCAATCTTTTCAATGTCAAGATTGTCAATGTCGTCCATAAATACTACGCAGTGTGGGTTACCCATAGATACGCAGGTAATGTTGTATTCCTTGTCGCCGATTGTAACAGGCTCGTTTACAATCTTGTCCTTATTCATAGCAACAGGGATTTCCTTTGGATCAAGAATTGCCTTGCCCATATCTACTCTAAGGCTTGTTACCTCACCGTTGGTTGTGTAAGCCTTAAGGCTCTTGATACCTGAAAGGGTTTCAATTGTGATTTCGTCTTTCTCCTTGTAATCAACCATACCGTGGTCATAGAGGAACTTACCCACGCAACGGATACCGTTACCGCACATCTTGCCCTCTGAACCGTCAAGGTTGTACATCTTCATCTTAGCGTCAGCAACCTTAGATGGGCAAACAAGAATAATACCATCGCCGCCGATACCGAAGTGTCTGTCTGAAAGTCTTACAGAGAGAGCCTCCGGATTGTTGATTTCCTGATCAAAAGTGCTGAAATAAATATAGTCATTACCGATGCCCTGCATCTTTGTAAATTTAAGCATTTCTTTTTCATCCCTCATATGGTTAATATCTATAAGCTCTGTACTGTGCTGTGAATAATGGCTCTTAAGGCAATCCGCAAGTGCGTTTGCGGTATCAAGAGCTGTAAGACAAGGAATGTTTCTCTCAACTGTCTTTCTGCGGATTTTAACAGAATCTCTTGACGGAATTCTGCCCTTTGCGGAAGTTGAAATTACATACTGAATCTTACCCGACTCAATAAGTGTGAGTGTGTTGTCTGTCTTGCACTCGTGAATCTTCTTTACGGCAACAGCGTCAATACCGTATTTCTTAAGTACGGCTGCTGTACCCTCTGTAGCATAAATCTTAAAGCCGAGGTCATAATACTTCTTGGCAATTTCGCCGATTTCTGCCTTATCGGAATTACGAACAGTAATAAATACACCGCCGTTTTTCTTCATCTTGTAGCCTGCGCCGATAAGTCCCTTATAAAGAGCCTCTTCAAGAGTGCCTGCAACACCGAGAACTTCACCTGTTGACTTCATTTCAGGTCCGAGGTGGTTATCAACATTGATAAGTTTTTCAAAGCTGAATACCGGAACTTTTACTGCAATGTAAGGGCTCTTTCTGTAAAGACCTGTGCCGTAACCCATATCCTTGAGCTTTTCGCCGAGCATTGCTCTTGTAGCGAGGTCAACCATAGGTACGCCTGTAACCTTACTGATATAAGGAATTGTTCTTGATGAACGGGGATTTACCTCAATTACATAAAGCTCGTCATTATAGATAAGGTACTGAATATTTACAAGACCCTTTGTCTGTAACTCAATAGCAAGGTTCTTAGAACTTTCAATGATTGTCTGTGTCATCTTGTCAGAAATATTCCAAGCAGGATATACAGCGATTGAGTCACCGGAATGGATACCGGCTCGCTCAATATGCTCCATAATACCCGGAATGAGAATATCCTCACCGTCACATATAGCGTCAACTTCAAGCTCTGTACCCTGTAAGTATTTATCAATAAGGATTGGGTTCTCTATATTCTGTGCAAGAATAATAGCCATATACTCCTTAACATCAGCCTCGTTAAATGCGATAATCATATTCTGACCGCCAAGTACATAAGACGGACGGAGAAGTACAGGATAGCCGATTGTTTCGGCAACCTCAAGAGCCTCATCGGTTGTCATAACCGTTACGCCTCTCGGACGCTTAATGTGGTATTTCTCAAGGAGTTCGTCAAAACGCTCTCTGTCCTCTGCCATATCAATGGCATCATATGAAGTACCGAGAATATTAACACCGCAGTCGCTCATATGCTTTGTAAGTTTGATAGCTGTCTGACCGCCGAATGCTACTACAACACCGTATGGCTTTTCTGTATTGATGATACCCATAACATCTTCTGTTGTAAGCGGCTCAAAGTAAAGTCTGTCGGCAGTGTCGAAGTCGGTAGATACGGTTTCAGGGTTGTTGTTTACGATAACAACATCGTAGCCTGCCTTTTTAAGTGCCCATACGCAGTGAACCGACGCATAGTCAAATTCGATACCCTGACCGATTCTGATAGGGCCTGAACCGAATACGATAACTGTCTTTTTATCTGATTTATTATTTTTAATAAACTCTTCTGCCTCGTTTTCCTTATCAAAGGTTGAGTAGAAGTAAGGTGTCTGTGCCTCAAATTCAGCGGCGCAGGTATCAACCATTTTATATACAGGCAAAAGGTTCTTTTCGCATTTCTTACCTGTAATAGCCTCAATAGTTCTGTTGAGGAATCCCATTTTCTTTGCTCTGTAGTAGAGGTCATCTGTAAGCTCGCTGTTTTTAAGCTCATTCTCAACAGCAATGATATTCTTAAGTTTCTCCAAGAACCACTCGTCAATAAGTGTAACTTCGTGAATCTGCTCTACAGTAATGCCTCTCTTGAGTGCCTCATATACGCAGAAAATTCTCTTATCATCGCAAACGCTTAATCTGTCGTAAACAGACGCATTTGAAAGTTGAGCAAATTCCTTATCATCGAGTGTATCGTGAGAAATCTCTGCACCTCTTACAGCCTTCATAATAGCCTGCTCAAATGTAGGAGCAATAGCCATAACTTCGCCTGTTGCTTTCATCTGAGTACCGAGTGTGCGGTTTGCATATACAAATTTATCGAACGGCCATTTTGGGAATTTAACTACAACATAGTCGAGAGCAGGCTCAAAGCAAGCGTATGTTGTACCCGTTACGGCATTCTTGATTTCATTAAGTGTGTAGCCGATAGCAATTTTAGCCGCTACCTTTGCAATAGGATAACCTGTTGCCTTTGACGCAAGAGCAGATGAACGGGAAACTCTTGGGTTTACCTCGATTACGGCATAATCAAATGTTTCCGGATTAAGTGCGAACTGGCAGTTACAGCCACCCTCTACCTTTAAGGCAGAGATAATATCGAGCGCCGCACTTCTGAGCATCTGATACTCTTTATCTGCAAGAGTAACGGTAGGAGCAATAACGATACTGTCGCCTGTATGTACGCCGACAGGGTCAAAGTTCTCCATTGAGCAGACAGTAATAACATTGCCGTCGCTGTCACGCATTACCTCAAACTCTATTTCTTTCCAACCCGAAATACATTTCTCTACAAGAACCTGTGTAATCGGTGAAAGCTCAAGACCGTTTGAAGTAATCTCTCTTAATTCTTCCTCATCATTTACGATACCGCCGCCTGTACCGCCGAGTGTAAATGCAGGACGAATAATTACAGGGTAGCCGATTTCATCTGCAAATTTTACTGCAGACTCAACATCGTTTACAACGAGTGACGGAATAACAGGCTGTCCGATTTCAAGCATTGTATCCTTGAACATCTGTCTGTCCTCTGCCTTGTCGATTGTTTCGGGGTTTGCACCGAGGAGCTGAACTCCGTATTTATCGAGGAAGCCTTCCTTTGCAAGCTGCATAGAAAGTGTAAGACCTGTCTGACCGCCGAGCGTGGAAAGAAGGCTGTCCGGGCGTTCCTTTTTAATAATTCTCTTTACTGTTTCAAGTGTGAGCGGCTCGATATAAATTTTATCGGCCATTGCGTTATCTGTCATAATGGTAGCAGGGTTAGAGTTTACGAGAATAACCTCAAGTCCCTCTTCCTTAAGCGCACGGCAAGCCTGTGTGCCTGCGTAGTCAAATTCAGCAGCCTGACCGATTACAATCGGACCCGAACCGATTACCATAACTCTTTTAATGTTGCTTTTAAGTGGCATAAAATCATTCCTTATCCTTATTTAAAAATCAAATTCGTATATAAATTATGGATAGTTTTATTTGTTGTTTTTCATTAAATCAATGAAACGGTCAAACAAAAACGCTGTGTCGTGCGGACCGCCGCAAGCCTCCGGGTGGAACTGAACAGAGAAAGCAGGCATATTTGTATACTTAACACCCTCACAAGTATCATCATTGCCGTTTACAAAACTCTCTACAGCATTTTCAGGCATACTGTCGCTTACAACAGCATAGCCGTGGTTCTGTGAAGTAATGTAAACTCTGCCTGTTTCAACCTCTTTTGCAGGTTGGTTAGCTCCTCTGTGGCCGTATTTAAGTTTTTCTGTCTTAGCGCCCTGGCTAAGTGCCAAAAGCTGATGTCCTAAGCAGATACCGAATGTAGGAATTTTATATTCGCAAAGCTTTTTAAGCTCGGCAATAATTGCAGTGTTGTCCGATGGATCTCCCGGACCGTTTGAAAGCATAATGCCGTCAGGATTCATAGCTTTAATCTGCTCTGCTGTTGTATGAGCAGGTACTACCGTAACATTGCATCCACGCTTAACAAGCTCTCTGCCTATGTTGTGCTTTGCACCGAAATCCATAAGAACAACATTGAGGTCGCCGTTTTCAGCTTTGAATTCTTCTTTTTCGCTGATTGTTGTGCTCTCTACAGCCTGTTCTATTTTATAAGCCTTAATCTCTGCAAGCTCTTCTTCGGTAACTTCGCCCGAATAAGCGATTTTGCAGTTAAGCACACCATACTCACGAACAATTCTTGTAAGTGCTCTGGTGTCGAGTCCGTAGATGCCCGGAATATCCGACTCTTTTAAAAAGGTGTCAAGATCGCCCTCGCAACGGAAGTTAGAGGGAGCTTGGCACCATTCTCTTACAATATAACCTCTAAGTGAGGGCACTTTGCTCTCGAAATCAGAGGGAATTACACCATAGTTACCGATTAAAGGGAAAGTCTGAATAACCACCTGACCGAAATAAGAAGGGTCGGTGAGTGTTTCAAGATAACCGGTCATAGCTGTAGTAAAAACCAATTCTCCCATAGTTTCTTTTTCTGCACCAAATGATTTGCCCTCAAAAACAGTTCCGTTTTCAAGTATCAAATATGCTTTACGGCTCATAAATACACATTCCTTTCAGAAATTTTGCATAATTAGTTTTCGTAAGTTTTAATAACCTGCATTGCAATCTGCATTTTGCTCATTCTCATATCCATCGCCTGTTTTTCAAGGTAGCGATGCGCTTCCTGTTCTGTCATATTAAGGCAGGTAATAAGCAGAAGCTTGGCTCTGTTTATTATCTTCATATCCTCCACAATATGGCGGAGCTTTTCATTTTCCTCGTTTACGGTCAACATTCTCATTCTGAAACATTCCGTAAACTGCAAATAGTGATGAAACAAATGCTTATTAATAGGTTTGGCTATTACAAGCACACCGTGCTCGGTCAAAGCATCGTTTACATCGTCTGCGTTTTTTTGAGGAACAATAATAACCACGCTTGAACGGGTTACTCTCGCAAAATACATGGAAAGCTCAATACCGCTTTCCTCTGCAAGAGGTGCATTAATACAGATAAGGTCAAACTCATCGTTCTCAACAAGTTTTTTTGCTGTTTTAGAATTATCAGCAATAGAAATCTGCGTAAAATACTCAATTTTAAGCAGCTGTGAAAGAGCCTCGGCACTTTGCACAGAGTGAGAAATAATTAAAGCTTTTTTCATAACCTTATCACCTCAGTCACTTATCTTCAACATCATATTTTACAAGATTTCGGAGTATTCTAATTTACATAAAGGAATTATAATATATTTTTTTATTAATTTCGACAATTACAATTCTTGTATCGCAAAATAGTTACATAAAAATTAAAAAATGATGAAAATTATAAAGTGTTTACAAAAAGGCTGTTTCATTTGTGAAGATGAAACAGCCCCGTTGCTGTGAAATAAAATTTTAATCAAATTTGACAAAAACAAAATCTTATTCTTCGCCTTTGCTCAAAAGCATTCTGTCATTTTCAAGTTTAGAACCGCTCGCCTTTTCAAACTTCTGCAAGAGATCGTCAACGGTGAGTTTTTTCTTTTCTTCACCTGAAATATCAAGTATAACCTTTCCGTTGCCCATCATAATAAGGCGGTTACCATGCACAATCGCATCGTGCATATTATGTGTAACCATAAGGGCTGTAAGGTTATTTTCGGCAATAATCTTATCGCTCAGTTCAAGCACCTTTGCCGCAGTCTTAGGGTCAAGCGCCGCTGTATGCTCGTCAAGAAGCAAAAGTTTAGGCTTATTGATTGTAGCCATTAAAAGGGTGATTGCCTGACGCTGTCCGCCCGAAAGAAGACCTACCTTTGATGTCATTCTGTCCTCAAGACCGAGTTCAAACTGCTTTAAAAGTGTTCTGTATTCTTCTTTTTCGGATTTCTTAACGCCCCAGCTAAGACCTCTTTTCTTGCCTCTTCTTGCCGCAAGGGCAAGGTTTTCCAAAATTTCCATATCGGCAACAGTACCTGTCATAGGGTCTTGGAAAACTCTGCCGAGATACTTTGCCCTTTTATGCTCGGGAAGTCCCGTTACATCTACGCCGTCAATAAGAATCTGACCGCTGTCAACAGGCCATACACCGGCAACGGCATTAAGTGTAGTTGACTTACCCGCACCGTTGCCGCCGATTATTGTACAGAAATCGCCTTCGTTTAAGTGAAGTGTTACACCGTCAAGTGCGACCTTCTCATTTATTGTGCCTTTATTAAAGGTTTTGTGAATATTAATAATATCAAGCATTTTCACTGCCTCCGTTTGCCTTGTTAGCCTTTAAATTCATTTTAGCTACCTTTTTAAAGGAGGTTTTACTCTTCTTTTGTAAATAAGGTACTGCAAGGAAGATTGCAACTATAATTGCTGTGAAGAGCTTTGTATCGTCTGTCGGCATCTTGAGCCAAAGAACAATACCCATTGCAATATAATAAAGAATACCGCCCACAATAACGAAGAGCATTTTTACAACAAAGTTCATACGCTTACGGAAGATAGCCTCGCCGAGGACTTCACCGATAATAACTGCGGCAAGACCGATTACGATAGCACCTCTGCCCATATTGATGTCTGCAAAACCCTGATACTGTGCAAAAAGTGAGCCTGCAAGAGCAACAAGACCGTTTGAAAGCGCAAGTGCAATTACTTTTGCGACATTGATATTAATGCCCTGTGCCTTACTCATAGCAGGGTTTGAACCTGTTGAACGGATTGTAGAGCCCTGTTCTGTTCCGAAATACCAATACATAGCCGCAATAACAATAGCCGCAATTCCGAGGGCGATGATAATTGATAAATTAATATCGCTTGCGGAAATTACAAGCGCATAGTTTCTGTAGCTGATAGGAAGATTTGACCTTCCCATAATGTTCAAGTTGATTGAATAAAGCGCAATCTGCGTAAGAATACCTGCAAGAATATCGGGAATACCGAGCAAAGTATGTAAAAGTCCCGTTATAAGACCTGCCGCAATGCCCGCAAGAATAGCAACTATAAGCGCTACCCATACAGAACAGCCGTTAATAAGCATAACAGCGGTAACCGCACCGCCTGTTGCAAAAGAACCGTCAACGCTAAGGTCGGCAAAATTCAAAAGTTTGTAGGTAATAAAAACACCAAGACCCATAAGTCCCCAGATAATACCCTGCGCAATATTACCCGGCAAAGCCGCAAGAAAGTTTGCAGGATTAAGAGAACCGAAGTATTCTGCTAAAAATTCCATAAAAACCACCAATACATAAAAGATTGGGGTGTCGCTTTCACGGCACCCCACCGTTTTTTAATTTATAAATTAAGGATTATTACTCCTCAATAGCCTCGTAATCGTCAGGAATTGTAATTCCGTAAGCATCGCAACGGCTCTTTACATATTTCTTGGTAACATTAGGAGCTGACTCAACTTTTAAAGAAGTTATATCGGCACCGTTTACAAGAATATCATAAGCCATCTCGCCTGTTTTCTGACCAAGTTCATAGTAGCTGATAGAAAGTGTTGCAACACCGCAGCCCTTACAAATACCCTCTTCACCTGCGATGATAGGAGTTTTTGCAGCTGTAGCCGTATTGTCGATAATACCTGTATTTGAAGCCGCTGTGTTATCTGTAGGAATGTAAAGAACATCGCTTTCGTCACAAGCTGTCTTTGCTACAGCCGCAACATCGTTTGAATCTGCAAATGAATATGTCTTTACAGTGTAGCCCGCACTCTCAAAGAAAGGTGTGATTGTATCGCTCTGATATTTTGAGTTAGCCTCTGCCGAGCAATAGAGAATACCGATTGTTTTAGCGTCAGGGAAAAGTTCCTTGAGCATATCAGCCTGCTTGTCAAGCGGAGCAAGGTCTGTTGTACCGGATACATTCATACCTGAAACGCCTGTCCACTCTGCCATATCAAGAGCTGTGCCGTAGTCTGTAATTGAAGTACCGAGAATAGGAATAGACGGTGTTGCCGTGTATGCAGCCTGAAGAGCCGCAGTACCGTTACCGAGAATAAGGTCATAATTTGAAGAAACAAACTGGTTACAGATTGTAGCGCAAGTAGCCGAATCGCCCTGTGCGTTCTGCTCGTCAAACTTAACCTTGTCTGCGCCGAGTTTTTCAGTAAGAGTGTCTTTAAAGCCCTTAGTTGCGGCGTCAAGAGCCTCATGCTGAACAAGCTGGCAAATACCGATATTATATACTTTATTTGTGTCTGCCTGTGAAGGAGCAGCTTTTGAAGTTGTTGATGAAGTACCGCCTGTACAGCCTGCGAGTGCAGCTGTTACTGTAAGCGCTGCTGTTGCGGTTGCCAAAATTCTTTTTGTCATTTTCATAAAAATTCGTCCTCCCGTTTTCACTTTAGCACTTAAACAAACATATGCTTTAAAGTTTTTATGCGTTAAAGTGAATATCATATATAGTATTATATACCTATTAAACGAATTTTGCAATAGCTAAAAGGTGAATTTATATGTTTTCGATAGTGATTTTATAAAGAATTTGTTTATTTTACCGCTACATTTTCATCACCAAGCTGATGTTTAAGCTCTTTTATCATAACATCATTAAGGCTCACCCACATATTTGCAGGGGCTTTTACCTTGCGTTTTGAATCGGTAAGATAAAAAATAATCGGTGTTCTGCCGTCGAAAATATCCGTAACTCTCTTTGCTCGACGGTACATATCCGTATTAAGGTCATCAATTCTCAAATAAAGTGCCTGCGGTACATAAGGCTTTTGATATGCGCTTTTATGTTCTGCCGCTGCCCTGTTTTGTTCGTAATTTGCGGCAGACATATTTTTACATTCCTCATTATTAAAGGCTTTTGCAATGCTGTCGCAAATTATTTTCGGTTCTTCGTTTTCTTTAAAATTCAATGTGCCTTTTATAATAACGGGTATGTTTTCATTTAAAAGAATAGTGCTTTTTTCATACACATTCGGAAAAACAACCGCTTCCATTATGCCGTACTTATCTTCTACATTTATAAAAGCCATAAGTTTGTTGCTTTTGGTAAGTTGAGTTTTCACTTTGGAAATAATACCTACAATCAGCACTTTCTTGCCGTCGGGATAGCGTCCTGTTTCGTCATTTATAATTTCGCCTATTCTGTCGGCTTTCATTCTCTCGGAATAAAGGCTGTAATTATCGGCAGGGTGGCCGCTTAGGTATATGCCTGCTATTTCCTTTTCCATTCTCAAAAGCTCATCAGTCGAAAATTCTTTCAAATCAGGCAGTTGGGGTTCTGATGTAGCCTTTGTACTGTCGTCACCCATATCAAAAAACGAAAGCTGTCCGCCTTGATTCTTTTTAGCCTCATATTCAACATCGTCAAGCACGGTTTTGCTTATTGCAAGCAGTTGTCTGCGGTTAGCGCCAAGTCCGTCAAGCGCACCGCACTTTATAAGACTTTCTATAGCACGGCTGTTCATATTTTTGCCGCAAAGTCTTTTACAAAAATCGTAAAGGCTTGTATAAGGCTTTAATCTGCGCTCTTTAATTATCTGATCAATAAAAGCTCTGCCGAGATTTTTGATTGCAAGCAATCCGTAGCGTATATTGTTACCGCTGACAGTAAAGCCGAGATCGCTTTCGTTTACACTCGGAGGCAAAACTTTTATTCCGAGCCGCTGACATTCGCCTATATATGCTGCAAGTTTGTTTTGGTTATCAAGCACACTTGTGAGCAATGCCGCCATATACTCCTGCGGATAATGACATTTTAAATATGCGGTTTTGTATGAAATCATAGAATATGCCGCTGCGTGTGACTTATTGAAAGCGTAAGAAGCAAAACTTTCGATTTCGTCATAAATTGAATTGGCAATTTTCTCGTCAATACCTCTGCGAATACAACCGTCAACAATTACTTTGCCGTTTTCATCTGTAATGCCGTGAAGAAAAATCTCTCTTTGCTTTGCCATTTCTGCGGCTTTCTTTTTACTCATGGCACGGCGAACAATATCCGCTCTGCCAAGACTGAAACCTGCAAGCACTCTTAAAATCTGCATTACCTGTTCCTGATAGACAATACAGCCGTAGGTAACCTCAAGTATAGGCTTTAATAACGGGTGCTTATAGGTAATGTGCGATGGATTGTGGCGGCAGTCGATGTAACGGGGAATACTGTCCATAGGTCCGGGTCGATAAAGCGAAACCACGGCGATTAAATCCTCGATTGAATCGGGCTTTAGTCGCATAAGAACATTTTTCATACCCTGGCTTTCAAACTGAAACACACCCTCCGTATTGCCTTGAGAAATCATAGCAAAAACTTTTTCGTCTTTATCGTTTATATTATCGGGATTGTACTCGGGATGATTTTTTCGTATCTGTTTATCCGCATAGTCAATTACCGTAAGATTGCGAAGTCCGAGAAAGTCCATTTTGAGCAAACCGAGCTCCTCAAGTGTGGTCATGGTAAACTGTGTTACCACATTGTCATCATTTTTTGAAAGCGGAACATAATCAGATACGGGACGGTCGGTAATTACTACACCTGCGGCGTGCATTGTAGCGTGTCTTGGCATTCCCTCAATGCTCTTTGCAATGTCAAGCAATTGCTTTGTCTGTTCGTCCTCTTCATAGCGATGTCTTAATTCGGGACTTGCCTTGAGTGCGGAATCTATAGTAACCTTTAATTCCATAGGTACAAGTTTGGCAACCGAGTCAACCGTGGCATACGGAATTGCAAGCACTCTGCCGACATCTCTTATAGCGCCTCTTGCCGCCATAGTACCGAATGATATAATCTGCGCAACTCTGTCCGTGCCGTATTTACGCACTACATAGTCAATTACTTCTCCTCGGCGCTCGGTACAGAAATCGACATCAAAGTCGGGCATACTTACACGCTCAGGGTTTAAAAATCTTTCAAAAAGAAGATTATACTTGATCGGATCTATCGCTGTAATTCCTATGCAATAGGCGCAAAGCGAACCTGCACCCGAACCTCTGCCGGGTCCGACAGGGATTTTTTCACTCTTTGCATACTGTACAAAATCATTTACGATAAGGTAATAATCGACAAAACCCATTTTTGAAACAGTTGCAAGTTCGTATTCAAGTCGGTCAATCAAAGACTTATCGGGATTTTCTCCGTAATGTCTGTAAAGACCCTCATAGCATTTTCGGCGAAAATACTCGTAATGATCTTCGTTATTCGGCACATCAAATCGTGGCAGTTTACGCACGCCGAACTCAAACTCAACATTACAGCGGTCGGCAATTTTCTGTGTATTATCATATGCCTGCGGCAGATTTGGAAAGAGTGAGCGCATTTCTTCCTCTGTTTTAAGGTAAAACTCGCTCGTTTTAAACTCCATTCTGTCCACATCATTTACCGTCTTATTGGTCTGGATACAAAGCAAAATACTGTGCGTAAAGCTGTCCTTTTTATCTATATAATGGCTGTCGTTTGTAACTACAAGTTCGGCGCCGATTTCTTCGGCAATGCGAATAAGCTGCGGATTAATTCGTTTTTGCTCCTCTATGCCGTGGTCCTGAAGTTCTATAAAAAAGTTATCCTTACCGAAAAGCGATTGATAAAAAAGAGCCTTCTGCTTCGCTCCGTCATAGTTTCCGTCAAGCAGATTCTGCGGAATTTCACCGGCAAGACAGGCAGAAAGGCAGATTAGGTCCTTGTGATATTCTTTCAAAAGCTCATCGTCAATTCTCGGCTTTGAATAAAAGCCCTCGGTAAAACCTTTTGAAACAAGTTTAATTAAATTTTGATAGCCCTCGTTATTTTCGCAAAGCAACACCATATGATAATACTTTTCATACGCCGAAGTTTTGTCAAAACGAGAGTGCGGCGCAACATAAACTTCACAGCCGATAACAGGCTTTATCCCCTGCTTTTTACAGGCTCGGTAAAAGTCAATGACGCCGTACATTACACCGTGGTCGGTAATGGCAAGAGCGGTTTGTCCCTTTTCCTTTGCCGATTCCACAAGTTTGTTTATTCTGCTTGCTCCGTCAAGCAAGCTGTATTCGGTATGATTATGAAGATGTGTAAAAGCCATAGTTATTCACCACATACCTTTGCGTTTATTTTACCGTCACTCAAAATAACAGTGAAATCGTCGCCGTCTTTAAGCTGTTTTGATGAGGTAATGATTTTTTCGTCCTTTTCGGCGATTGCATAACCACGATTCAATACATTAAGCGGATTCAAACCGTCAAGTTTGCCCTTTGCGGCAATAAGTTTATTTTCTTTATCAGAAATATAAATATTCATAAACCGTGTCAGCTTTTCGCTCTTTGCCGAAAGCTGTTTTTCAAGCTGTTCCGCTTTGAGCTTCGGCGATGATGCAGACATTCTCCTCTGCTGATTTTCAAGTCTTAACTGCGCCGTTTTTATCTTTCTGTCAAGCATAGCTGATATATATTGTTTTTGCTTAAAATAGTAAGACATAAGCTCCTGCCTGTCGGGTACGGCAAGTTCTGCCGCAGCAGACGGAGTAGAGGCACGAACATCGGCGACAAAGTCACAGACAGTAAAATCTGTTTCGTGTCCCACACCCGAAATTATGGGAGTTTCGCAATTATAGACCGCATACGCAAGTTGTTCGTCATTAAACGCCCATAAGTCTTCGGCAGAACCGCCGCCTCTGCCTATGATAACCACATCGGCAATCTTGCTTGCACTGAATTTATTTACGGCACGTACAAGCTGTTCGGGCGCACTTTCTCCCTGAACAAGCACAGGTGCGAGCACTATATCCGCACTCGGAAATCTTCGTCTGATAATATTCGTTATATCCTGAACCGCCGCACCCGTGGGAGAAGTTATGACGCCGATTGTTTTAGGAAATTTCGGCAGCGGCTTTTTATGCGCATTGTCAAACAGTCCTTTTTGAGCAAGGCTCTTTTTAAGCTGTTCAAAAGCAAGCGTAAGCGCACCCACACCGTCTGGCTGCATATCTTCAATATAAAGCTGATACCTGCCGCTCGGCTCATATACAGAAATTCTGCCACGACAAATTACTTTCATTCCGTTTTCAAGGCGGAACTTAAGTCGTCTTGCGTTGCCTGCAAACATAACGGCACTTATAACTGAATTGCTGTCTTTAAGCGAAAGGTAAATATGACCGCTGCGTTGGTGCACGGTAAGATTAGAGATTTCACCCGTTACAAGCACAAACTGCAAACTGCCGTCATTCTCGATAATTGACTTTATATAAAAATTTATTTGTGAAACAGAAAGCACTCTCGGCTTTTGAATCTGCGGTGAATACATCTCTTTACCTCCCGCTGATGAAGTATTTTAATATTTTTACACTTATAATCGTCTTAGATTTCCGTATATTTCTTATATGCCAAATACGCAATACCCGCTGCGTTATCGGCGGAATATTCGGGTTTTGCAAATGTAGCGCCGAATTTCTCGGTCAGAGCATTTCTTATAATGGAATTTGACATTACTCCGCCCGCAAAAATCACAGGCAAATTACCGTATTGCTCGAGCAATTTTTCAGTCATTTTTTCAAGCGTAGCCTGAATAAAAGCAAGGCAAAAAGCAGCGATTTTTTCTTTGCTTTCGCCGTTATCAAGCATTTTTTTACACTGATTTTCAAGTCCGCTCAAACAGCAATCGGCGCCCTTGAGAGTAGGACGAACTTTGAATTTTTCTGTATTATTAAGCGCAAGCTGTTCAAGCTGCGGACCGCACGGAAATTTTAAACCGAGCATAAGCCCCACTCTGTCGACTGCCTGTCCGGCATTTAAGTCAAGTGTTTTTGCAGCCTCTTTAACGGCAAACGAGCTTGTACTGCCCTTTGCGAGCACCGCCTCCGTTGTGCCTCCGCTTATATGAAATGCTAAAAATTCTTTTTCAAACAAATCTTCTCTTGCGGCTGAAAACAGTGCTGCGGCAATATGCCCCTCCTGATGTGAAAATGTCAGGAGAGGCTTTTTTATTACTGCCGATATAATTCTTGCTGTGTTTTCTCCAACCGTAAAGCACGGCATATATGAGCCGTCAACCGGACGGGGGCGTGTTGATACGCCTAATGCAGACACACCCGACAAGTCAACTTCCTTTGCAATGTCCTCAACAAGAGTGTGAAGCTGTTGTGTGTGATGAAAAACCGCATCGCTCTGTCTTAAGCCAAGCTGTCCCTGTTTTACGGGCAAAAGCTGCTTTCGCTGCAGCATTTCGCCGTTTTCGCTGTTATATACCGCAACCGAAGTTGTGTAGTTAGAGGTATCTATACCAAGGAAAAGGCTCATTACTTTTCTCCGTTATCTCTTACAAATGAGCCTAATATTCCGTTGACAAATCCGCTCTCGTCAATAGTGTACTTCTTTGCAAGTTCTACCGCCTCGTTGATTGCTACGCTTGCGGGAACATTGTCAAGATACTTGATTTCATACACTGCAAGTTCAAGGATTGCAAGCGACGGCTTTGAAATTCTTGAAAGAGTCCATCCTTTTTTTAGATAGCGTGAAATAATCTCGTCAAGTTCTTCTTTAGCCGATACAATACCCTCAACTTCTGCCTGTGCAAGTGCGCTTACTCCGCCCATAAAGAGTTCCGAGCTGTCCTGCACCATATTGTCGACAGATGTGTTTGTAAATGACTTTGAAAATAAAAGCATAAATACCTGCTCACGCTGTTCGGAGCGTGTAAGTTTAATCTGTACTGCTTCGTTTTCATTTTCTTCTGTTACTTCCTGAGAAGTTACATTTATCTCTTCAGACATATTATCCCAACTTTACAATAAATTATCAGGATAATTATATCACATAAAATTTTGATTGTAAACTATATTCACGCACCTACAACAGATATTGCGTCACTTGCAATTTCATAGTGCGTTGTTACGGCATCGTATATTGACAAAACGGTGTTTTCGTTAAGCTCGTTTTTCGGAACTATAACGGTTACACCCATATCGGTTATACAGCAAAGGCAATCGGAAAAGCCTTTCGCTTTCACAATGGTTTCTATGGTATCCTGCGTTGTAAAAAAGCTGATGATTCGCTCTACATTTTCTTGCGCCTCGGTAAGCTCCGTGTCTGAACTCGAGTCGGAATCGAGTATCTCCTCCGCATCGTCAATTACCTTGTCTTGCGTGTTCTGCCTTTTAGTGCGTTCGGATGCAAAGAAATCCTGCTGCTCTTTCGATAGTGCCATTGCAGCTGCCGCCTCGTCGGAGGTTGCTGTTTCCCCGACTGTAGCATTTACATATGACGCTGCCCCCAGCTCCTTTGCAGGTGAAGTTGTACGAGCCTGCGAAATCTGATAGTTTATGTAAACCGCCGTTGCCAGAGCAAGTACAAGTGATGTCATTACAATATGTTTCTTCTGAATTTTCATAATACCTCTACCTTCGTTCTGTTAATTTTGTAACACATACCTTTGCCGATGAAATATCCAGTGCCCTTGTTACCGCTTGTGTGACCGTTTGTGTTACGACGGGATCATCTCCGCCCTCGCACACAACAAGCACACCGCGGATAACAGGCTGAATTTCCTTTGTCTTGGTGGTACTGTCCTCAAGATATACATATTCAACCGAGTTTTCTATGGTAAGAAGCACCTTTGTTTCTCCGCAGCCGCTGATACTTGAAAGGATTTTTTGCAAATCGCTTTCAATCTCCGTGCTGTAGGTAGTAACCGAAAAGCCCTCGGTTTCCGTTTTTTTATCGGTATTAATTCCCGAAATTGAAGAAATAAAAATAAGTGCTATTCCGATAATACCGATAATTACTATAATTTTTCTAGCTTTGTCACTTTCAAACAGCTTTTTTATTCCGTTTGTTTTTTCTTCCATAGCTTTGCACCCTTAAATAAAAGTTATTCTCGGATATGCTCCGAAGCTTTCAAAAACAATTGAGCCGATTTTATCTTTCCGGCTTTTATATTCATTACTCATATATATGCTGATGTCACCGATAATTATGCTGTTTGACTGCGATTTTGCAAGTACGATTTTACATTCGGATATTTTTATGTTGTTTTGAGCAAGCAGGTCGGTAAGGCTTTGTTCAAGATTTTGTTGTGCCTGTTTAATCACAACATTTGCGTAGGCTTCGTCGGAAGTGGAAACTTGATCTTCGCTGTAATCAACAGGTTCGGCATCAAAATCTATAGAAGAAATTGCCGAGGTTATCGGCGAAATAAGACAGCATACCATAAACGCACCGATTACAAGGGCAACGGTTTTTTTGGTAGTACCCTCGGGTACAAATGCCGACAGCAGACTGCAAATAAGAGCACCGGCACAAACTGTTATAACCGCATAAATCATACCGCTCATATTCCGCCGCCTCCCATCAAAAGCACAAGTGCAGTTGAAATTATGTAAACCGACATAATGCACAATACAATTGCAAGCAAGGTTGAAAGCACGGTACCGACACCCTCAAGCAAATCTTTTACCTGATTTATGCCGAGTATCTCCGCAAGTAACTTTCCTGCCGATAAAGTAAATATCCACAAAAGGCTGTTAAGTATTATAGGCAGAAACACAAAAGCAATAGATACTATAACAAAAATTCCAAGTCCCGATTTAAGCAAGTTTACACTGCCCTGTACGGTTTTGTATGCATCTGAAAGCGCTGAGCCTACTATCGGAATAAATGAATTTAAAGTAAATCGCACGGCTCGTGTAGAAACATCGTCAACCGAGGTTGTTATCATCTGCTTAAAAGAAAGTACGGCTGTAAATACAGTCATAACAAACCCGAGTACCCATTTTACGGCTTTTGAAATTATTGAAGTTATACCCGTAAGTTTTGATTCCGAGCATACGCTTGCCGTTACTGATACACCGAGAAACATATTAAGAAAAGGAACTATTACCTTTGAGCTTAGTTGTCCCACTCCCTCTCCTGCGCCGATCATCATTGCGTAATATGACGCACCGCTTACGGCGTGTCCCGTGCTCGACATAATCATAACCATTACAGGCACAAATGCAAGCATAAAACTTGATGCCGTTTTTACTACCGTTGACATATCTGAAATTACTTCAATTACGGGGAGTGCAGCCGTACAGGTAGCACACAGTACGGCTGCTATGCCAAGTGAGGAGGAAAGTTCACTTGAAAGCGAATTTTTGTACGAAGATAAAAGCGAGCATATAAGCAAGAGTGCGGTAAGCGAGATTACCGCTTTTAACGGCCCTGCGCTGTTTTCGCCCGCAAGTTTTACAATTTCATTCACAACTTCTCCGAACGAAATCTGCGAAAGCTCATTGCTGTCTATGCCGTTTATCCCTATATTTTCAAGGCTCTGCTTTACATCGTCAGACAGGCTGTCATATAAAGCAGAGGTATCGTAAATGCTGTTAATATCATTTGTTGTACTTTCGGTTTTGGCTGTTGTATCGGCTGCAAATACAGTAATCTGCGACAGAAAAACAACCGCAATCACAACTAAAAACACTGCTGTTTTTTTCAACATCAACACTCCTTCAGGAGTTTTCTACAAGTGACACCACTGTATTTAAAATTTCCGTATAAAGCGGAAGTGATGTTACCATAATCAATATTTTACCTGCAAGCGTAACATTTGTTGCTATTGCCTGCTGTCCCGACTCCTTACATACACTGACGGCAAGCTCTGTTACAATGCATATTCCTATTACCTTGAGCAATATTTTTATATACTCAATATTCATATCAGATGCTGCCGCAATTTTATTTACCGTCTGCAAAATCGCAGCCGCAAACGAAATTACGGCTGTAAGCAATATTACACCGCAGGCAATTGAAAGCATAAGCGAGATTTCACCGTTATGCTTTTTTATTGCTACGGCAGAAATTGCAGATACAATTGCGACAGCGGCTATAGTAATAATATTCATACTTTATTCCTAAAAGCCGAATAACTGCTTTATCGTGTTAAACAAGGCGCTTATCTGCGTGACAATCAGAGTAAGCACAACTATAAGACCCGCAAGCGTCGTAAGCATTGCCTGTTCTTCTCTGCCGCTGCGTATGAGCACCTGACACAACACGGCTACAATTATACCGATTGCAGCTATTTTAAAAATCAGTTCAACATCCATAGCTATCCTTTCAGATTATAACAAGTGCGGCTGCCGTGCCGACAAAAAATCCCATAGTTTTGTAAAGCCGTGATTTTTGTTTTATTTCATTTTTACTGTCATCAAGATGAGCGTTCGCAAGCCCTTTGTAAAGCTCAATATGTTTGAGCTGTCCCTCTACATCGGTTATGCCGAGTTTTTCTCCGAATGAGCATAAAAGCTGTTTATCCTCGTGCTTTAAAGCGTAACCGTCGGAAATATCCGCTACCGCATTTTTCCATTTTTTAAAAAATGTACCGTCGTATTTTTTGTACGCACCGTATATTGCTTTTCCGAATCTGTCTTCGCTTTTGGAAAGAATAATCGAAAGTTCATCTGTACTGTAGCGAATATTTGTCGCAAGAGTATCAAGGAAAACCAAAAAGTCATTTATAAAATCTCTGCGTTTGTACAGCCGTTGGGCTTTTTTAAATCCCATAAGAGTTGTTGCGCTCACAAGCAAGATACAGCCGATAATTTTAATTACCAAATACATCACCGACTCTCATAATCTTGCTCACTCTGCCGGCAGACGCTCTGTTATCAAGGAAAACAAGGGTTTTAAAGCCGCCGCAGGATACGAGTTTACGGACATTATCTTTTCTTCTAAGTTCGTCAACGCTTGAACAATGCAAGGTAGAAATAAAAGATACACCCGAATTCACAGAATATTCCACAGCGTCAATATCTCTCTGCGTACCGATTTCGTCGCAAACAATAATATCGGGCGACATACTGCGTATAGCCTGAATAATTCCGCTCGGCTTATCGTAAAGGTCAAACACATCACAAAGTCCGATGTCATTTTGCAGGATACCCGAGGAAGTGCCCGCAAGCTCTCCCCTTTCGTCAATCAAAGAAATTCTCTTGCCGTATTCGATCGAGAGTATTCTTGCCATATCCCTTAAGAGCGTGGTTTTGCCCGTGCATGGCGCACCGCAAATAAGCACGCCGCCAAAGTCGGGATTAAGAGTGTCAATAACAGCTCTTGAACACTCTTTATGCTCTCTTGCAATTCTGATGTTAATTGACGAAATATCACGGATATTTATTACCTTGTCACCCTCACAAATTGCCGTACCGCAGATACCCGCTCTGTGACCGCCGTGCATTGAAACAAAGCCGTTTATAATTTCACTTTGTTTTGAATATACCGAGTAATTGCAAATGTTGTGAAAAGTATCCGTAAGGTCGCCACGGCTGACTGTGAGCATTGAGCCGTCAAGTATAGTGTTGGTAAGCCCGCCCTTTTCCGTAAGAAAATATGTAGTATCCGGGCAAACAACCGCTACAGGTCTGTTTACACGCAATCGTATTTCCTGCGCAGTATCGCAGAATTTTTGCGACAGCGGTAAAATTCTCTGATAAATATTCTGACTTAGCGAGCGTATGGCAAGTACAAACCTGCCCTCATTATTAAGACTTGTCATTTTTATCGTCCTTTCCTTGGCTTTGTTAATATGTATGCAGACAAGCACATAAAAAGAACAAGGTTTAAATATTTTTTGAATGATAGATTGTAAGTAAAAACAAAAAAACTATCCTACTTATGTAAGATAGTCCTTTGTGTTATAGTCATATATTTTGCGGACAGTACAGTCCCCGTGATAATAGCTATAGTTAATTTATTTTTAGGTTTAGCGCATTTCTTATTAAATTCATTCAGCAAGCATATTTAATAATTCTTCTTCAGAAATAATCGTAATACCGAGTTGCTGTGCTTTTGTCAGTTTACTTCCGGCGTCTTCGCCCGCAAGCACATAGTCGGTTTTTTTAGATACGGAAGAGCTTGTTTTTCCGCCGTTCTGCTCAATCAGTTTGCCTGCCTCACTTCTTTTCATAGTCGGCAGAGTGCCTGTAAGAACAAAGGTTTTGCCCTCAAAAATTCCGCCCTTTTTCTTCTGTTCGGACGGTTTCATTTCAAGTCCGAGTTCTTTCAGTTCGTCAATCAGATTTTTTGTGCTTTCTGCAGAAAAATAATTCACTACGCTTTCCGCCATAATCAGGCCAAAGCCCTCTATTGCGGAAATATCCTCTGTTTTTGCATTCATAAGGTCATCAATATTCGCAAAATTTTCGCATAAAAGTTTTGCGGCTTTAAGACCTATATTTCTGATGCCGAGTGCAAAAACAAGGCGATATAATTCATTGTGTTTTGATTTTTCAATTGAATTAATAAGATTTTGCGCAGATTTTTCGGCTTTTCGGTCAAGGGCGGTTATGCTGTCAACCGTTAATCTGTAAAGGTCGGCAGGAGATTTTATCAGTCCCTCATTCACAAGCTGTTCAAGCACAGCAGGTCCGAGGCCGTCAATATCCATAGCATCTCTGCCTACAAAATGGATAAGGTGTCGCATAAGCTGGGCGGGGCAATCGGTGTTTGTACAGCGAATAGCAGCCTCATTTTCGTCACGCACAACAGGAGTGTGACAGGACGGACAAAGTTTCGGAAACTCAAAAGGCACCGCATTTTCTCTGTGTTCTTTTACAGAAAGAACCTCCGGAATAATCTCTCCGGCTTTACGGATAATTACCGTATCACCTACGCAAATACCTTTTTCATCTATAAAATCTTTGTTGTGGAGCGTTGCACGGCTTACTGTAGTACCTGCAAGAAATACAGGTTCAAAAATTCCGACAGGAGTAAGCACGCCTGTTCTGCCGACATTTATTTCAACTTCAAGCAATTTTGTCGCCTTTTCTTCAGGCGGATATTTATATGCCTCCGCCCATTTCGGATATTTTGCGGTACTGCCCAATAATTCTCTTGTTGCAAAATCATCAACCTTTACAACCGCACCGTCAATCGCATAATCAAATGTACCTCGCATATTTCCTATACGCTCAATTTCTTCAACAGCCTCTTGCATATCCTCGAAAATATTATAAAACGCAGTCGGAAATCCAAGCTCGGTAAGGTAATCCAAACCCTGATGATGGCTTGTAATTTCAACGCCCTTGATTTGTTGGATATTAAATACAAAAATATCAAGTTTGCGCTTTGCGGTAATCTTAGAATTTTTTTGCCTTAATGAGCCTGCGGCGGCATTTCTCGGATTTTTAAACGGCTTTTCTTCGTTATCTTCCTGTTCCTTGACAAGTTCGTTAAAGCTGTCAAAAGACATATAAACTTCGCCACGCACCTCTAAAAATGCAGGCGCATTTTCAATCTTTTTCGGGAGTGAGCGTATTGTCATAAGATTATCCGTAACATCTTCACCGACTGTTCCGTCACCTCTTGTCGAACCTCGAACAAATACACCGTTGCGATACTCGCAAGATACGGAAAGACCGTCAAATTTTGGCTCAACAACATATTTTACATTCGGAGCAACCTCACGCACTCTTCTGTCAAAATCAAACAATTCCGAGTGAGAAAAGCTGTCGTGCAAACTTTCCATCGGCACCGTGTGAGTTACGGGAGAGAATTTTTCTCCACGCTCGCCTCCTACTTTATTTGTCGGCGAAAGCGGTGACTTGAGTGTAGGAAAATCGTTTTCAAGGTTTTCAAGCTCACGCAAAAGCATATCATAATCGTAATCGGAAATTTCGGGATTATCGAGATTATAATAACGATTATTGTGATACTCAATCGTCTTTGTAAGCTCTTTTATTCTTTGTTCTGCCAAAATTATATCCATAAAATCATCCTTATTTAACATTTCATAAAACAAGCGGTGTTATATGCCAAAAATAAAGCAAAAATGAAAATTACTTGTTTACGGCCGAAGTGCCCTTTTCTTTCAAATATGTTGATTCAAGGTCTGCAAGGTGGAGCTTTACGGCAAGCGGATAACGCTCGTATGCAAGAGAAATTGAATTGCTGTTTTTATCACCAAACTCTCCCATATGCCAACGGATTGCCATTGCCTCATCAATCTTTAAGTGCATTTTACGCTCAATAAGAAAAACCGATTTTTCGCCGTGACCGTACGGGAATTGGTCGTCAATTGCATAATAAGGCACTTTTTCCCATACGCCTGTCTGCTCGTTTTTTACATTTCTTGACGAAACCTTGTAAAACTGCGCCTTGCATAAATCGTGCAGAAGTCCGCATATTGCAAAACTTTCAATATTATCGGTTTCTTCGTCATAATGCTTTTCCATCATTGTATTAAACACGCTGACAGAGTGCATTACAAGTCCGCCCTCGCAGGCACAATGATATTTCGTACTTGCAGGAGCAGTAAAAAAGTCTGTGCGCTTGAGCCATTCAAGTAATTCTTCTGCACCGTTGCGTGTTATGTACTTTGTATAAATCTCAATAAATTCTTCTTTTGGAGTCATTTTTTATCGCTCCTTTTGCGGTTTATTATATAAAATAGAACAAAAGGGCATCCCTATAATGGAATGCCCTGTTTAATAACAAATTATTCAGAAACCTCTTCAGTAGCCTCAGCAGGAGCCTGCTCGTCCTCCGGAAGAAGTGCACGCATTGAAAGGCTTACACGCTTCTTGTCAAAGTCAATAGCAGTAATCTTAGCTTCTACTGTTTCGCCAACTGAAAGTACATCAGCGGGCTTTTCAATTCTCTTGTTAGCAATCTGAGAAATGTGGATAAGACCGTCAATACCCGGGATGATGTTTGCAAAAGCACCGAATGATGTAAGACCAACAATTGTAGCCTTAACAACTGTGCCCACCGGATACTGGTTCTTGAGGATCTCCCATGGATTCTCGTCAGCGTTCTTAAAGCCGAGAGAAATCTTCTTTGTTTCCTCGTTGATGTCCTTTACATAAACCTCAACAGTATCACCTACATTAACAACCTCGCTTGGGTGCTTGATGTGTGTCCAAGAAAGCTCAGAAATGTGGATCATACCAAATACACCGCCAAGGTCAACAAATGCACCGTAGCTTGTAAGTGACTTAACAACACCTGTGTACTTCTTACCGATTTCGCAGTTCTTCCAGAACTCCTCACGCTGAGCAGCTCTCTGCTCCTTAAGTACGCTTCTGATTGAGCCGATAGCTCTCTTTCTTCTGCCACGCTGTGAAACCTCAATAAGTCGGAACTGTACTTCTTTACCTACGAGATCCTCAAGGCTCTCGTCACGAGTAGCAGTTGCCTGTGAAGCAGGAATAAATACTCTTACATCGTTGTAGATAACGATTACACCGCCCTTAACAGCCTCTGTAACCTTACCTGTAAGAACTTCCTGTGAGTCAACCTTAGACTCAAGAATTTCCCAGCCCTTAGCTGCGTCTACTCTGCGCTTAGAAAGCATAATTGTGCCTTCCTGATCATTTGTCTTCATAATAAGAAGCTCGATCTTGTCGCCAACCTTTACGATATCCTCCGGCTTAGCGTTAGGATCGTTAGAAAGCTCACTGGCAGGAATAAAGCCTGTCTGCTTTCTGCCGACATCAACCTGAACCTCGTTAGGCGCAATGCTGAGCACTGTACCCATTACCCTCTCATTTGTATTTAAGTTTTTGAGGGATTCCTCAAGCAATGCCTCAAAAGATTCTTCACCATTTGTTACACCGGATTTAATTTCACTCATTGTATCCAGTACCTCCTTTATTATCCTTGCCGGAGTAGATGCACCGGCAGTAACGCCAATTTTTTCAGCAACGCTGACTTGTAAAGCATCAAGCTCATCCGCTGTTTCAATAAGAACTGTGTTATCGCACTGCCTTTTGCATATATCAAAAAGCTTGCCCGTGTTTGAGCTGTGCCTGTCGCCTATTACTACCATAAAATCGGATTGAGCCGCAAGTAAGTCAGCTTCGGTCTGTCTAACTGACGTTGCATTACATATTGTATCAAATATTTTTGCATTTGTACATAGTTTTTTAATCTTTTTTACACACTTTTTCCATTCTTTTGTGTCAAATGTGGTCTGTGCGACAACAAAAACCTGTTTATTATTCTTTTTTAGAATAATATTGTAAATTTCGTCAACTTCTTCACTGTTTTTAAAGGTGTGACATTCGGTGCTGCAATGACCTATAATGCCCTCAACCTCCGGGTGAACGCTGTTGCCTGCGATTAAAACTATGCCGTCCTTGTTGTCAGGATTTGCCACTATATTGTGTATCTTCTTAACAAAAGGACATGTTGCATCTTCATATTTTACACCATTTTCATCTAATTTGTCAATAACATATTTTGGAACACCGTGAGAACGGATAACAAGAGTAGCGTCTTTTTCTACCTCGTCAATATTCTCAACCGCTTTACAGCCACGACTTTCAAGTTCGTTTACGACTTCCATATTATGAATGATAGGTCCGAGAGTAGATACTTTTACATTCTTGTCAAGCAAACTGTTCACAATATTTATTGCTCTGTTTACGCCAAAGCAAAAGCCGGCAGACTTTGCAACGGTTATGCTCATTTTCTGTCCTGCTCCCTCATCTTCTTGATTTCGTCCATAATCATATTTGTGGCATTTTTAAGCTGTCGTCTGTCGCCGTCGGGTGTAAGTCCGAGCTGCTGCGGAGTAAGCGGATCGCCAAAATGAATTACTCTCTTTGCAAAGCGGTACTTCGGGTTACCCGTAATTGTGATGCACGCAGGAATAACCGGCACCTGCATTTGTTGAGCAACAAGTGCGCAGCCGCTTCTCGGACGCATAAATTCGCCTGTCTTTGTTCTGCCTCCCTCAATAAAGATAGTCATTACATTGCCCTCTTTTATGAGGTCTTCACCTGTTTTTATAGCTTTGCCGTCACCTGCACCACGCTCAACGGGAAACGCACCGAGTGCACGGATTAATCCTGCAAAAAACTTGTTTTTAAAAAGTTCCTGCTTTGCCATAAAGAAAAGTCTGCGCCTTTGACCGAGACCTAAAAGCACAGGGTCAGAAAACGACATATGATTGCTTGCAATTATATATGCTCCCTCATGCGGAATAGAGTTGTTATTTATAAATTTATATCTGTAAAACACTTTCATAATCGGACGGCAAACCGCCTGACCGACTCTGTAAAGCACCTTAGACTGTCCCATTAAACATTCTCCTTTATAACGGAAATTATTTTATCTACCGACTGTTCAAAATCAAGTTCTGTAGTATCTACAATCACACAGCCCTCGGCAGGTTTGAGCGGAGCGGTTTTGCGGTGAGAGTCATTGTAATCACGCTCGTTTACATCTTTAAGAACATCGTTGTAACTTACATTCATTCCCTTTTCCAAAAGTTCTTTGTATCGTCTTTCGGCTCTTGCCTCGGGAGATGCGGTAAGAAAAATTTTCACCTTGGCATCGGGCAGTACAACAGTGCCTATATCTCTGCCGTCCATAATCACATTGTTTTTCTTTGCCATATCTCTCTGCAAATCAAGCAAATATGCTCTTACTTCGGGAATTGCGGAAATTTTTGACGCTGTCATAGATACTTCGGGAGTTCTGATAAGTGAAGAAACATCTTCGCCGTCAAGCAATACAATTTGCTCTGAATTATCGTTAAAAGCAAGCTCAACCTTAATTTCTTTAAGCATATTGCTCACTTCTTTTGATTCGACAGGCTCAATATTTCTTCTCATTGCGCTAAGACCGATTGTGCGGTAAAGAGCGCCCGTGTCAACATATATATAATCAAGAGCTTTCGCTGCTCTTTTGGCTATAGTGGATTTACCTGCACCTGCAGGACCGTCGAGTGCTATTGCAACAGACATTTTATTCTTCCTTTCTTAATAAGCGGCGCTTTCGCCTGCAAGATTACCTGTACTCCATGCTATCTGTAAGTTAAAGCCGCCCGTATAGGCATCGCAGTCTATTACTTCGCCTGCAAAGTAAAGTCCTTTTACAAGTCGGCTTTCCATAGTCTTCGGATTAATTTCAGTGGTTTTTACGCCACCCGAAGTAATAATTGCCTCTTCAATAGGACGAAAACCGCTGATTTCTACGGTAAAAGCCTTTAAAAGTTCGCAAAGAGTTCTGCGTTCTTCCTTAGTAACAGAATTGCATTTTTTATCAAAAGGTATACCCCAACGCTTTAAAACAGGAACAACAAGTTTTTTAGGCAGCAACTTAGTAAATGAATTAGAAACATCTTTATTATGATTTTCGTCAAAATCACGCTGTAAGCGTTTTTCAAGCTGCTCATAAGAAAGTGCAGGTTTTATGTCAATTACGGCATTGTATCTGCCGTCTGAAATATCACGAATATGTGAGCTTGCGGAGAGTACCATAGGACCGCTCATACCGAAATGAGTAAACAGCATTTCTCCGAAATCATCGTAAATCGTTTTACCGCTCTGTGTATCAACAATCTTAAGACCCACATTTTTAAGTGCAAGGCCCTGCATTGATTTACAATCGAGATTTTTGCTTTCGAGCGGAACAAGCGACGGTTTTAGCGGTACTATTGTATGTCCCGCCTGCTTTGCGAGAGTGTATCCGTCACCTGTAGAACCTGTGAGAGGGTAGCTTTTACCGCCGCAACATATAATCACACTGTCCGCATAATATGTTTTGTTCTTACACTTAACTCCGACTGCCTCACCGTTTTCAAGCAAAAGTTCTTCGGCGGTGTCTTCCACAATTTTACAGCCGCAGTTTTTTACATAGTTATACAATGTATCAACCACATCAACAGCTTTGTCGGACTGCGGAAAAACCCTGTTGCCACGCTCTGTTTTCAGAGAAAGTCCAAGTCCCTCAAAGAAAGCAACAGTGTCTTCGGGAGTTAATTTGTTGATTGCCGAATAAAGAAATTTTCCGTTTGTAGGAACATTTCTTATAAAGGTTTCGACATCGCAGTTATTGCAAATATTACATCTGCCTTTGCCCGTAATCATAATTTTTCTGCCGACACGCTTGTTTTTTTCTATTAATGTTACGCTTGCGCCGTACATTGCCGCTGCCGATGCAGCCATAAGACCCGCCGCACCTGCGCCGACCACAACTACCTTTTTACTTTCCATTCTTCTTTCCCGCTTCCGTCGTTTCTTCCTCGTCCTTCTCTCCGCTTGCGTAAACTCCCTCTCTGTTCCATACGGTTTCAAGTCTGCGGAAGTTTTCGGATACTTCGTCTTTCTTTTTAAGGACAGTCGCAACAATAAGCGCATTTATAAGGCTTAACGGGGCTACAAGCGAATCGACTATTGACGCCATATCACTTCTTGCAATAAGTACGGAGTCAGCCGATTTAACAAGCGGCGACACCATACTGTCGGTAATTGCTATAGCGTGCGCACCCTGCGAACGGGCATAGTTCATAGCGTCAACAGCCATTGTACTGTATCGTGGGAATGAAATTCCTATCATAACATCTTTGTCGGTCATTCTGAAAATTCTCTCATATGTTGTTGTATGGCTTGTAGAGTCGATTACTCTTACATTATCGAAAATAAGTTCAAAATAGTAGCCGAGAAAACTTGCGATTGCGGCAGTTGAACGAACACCGAAAATATAGATTCTGTCGGCATTGCAGATTTTGTCTACAGCCCTTTCAAAATCCTCGTGCGAGGTTTCTTCAATGGTTCTGCGGATTTTATCAATATCCTGATTCAGCACGCTGTTTAAAACATCGTCATTGCCGATTCTGCTTGAAGTAACCTCAATTCGCTGAACAGAAGTAAGTTTATCCCTTATCATTTCCTGCATGGCTTTCTGCAGCTTTGGGTAGCCGTCATAGCCAAGCTCTGTGGCAAATCTTACAACCGTACTTTCCGAAACGCCGACGGTTTCGCCGAGCTTTGAGGCAGTCATAAAAGCCGCTTTGTCATAATGCTCCTCTATATAAAGTGCAATTCGCTTTTGACCTTTTGAAAGCGAGTGCATACTCAAATCTATTCTTGTCAATAAATGAGTGATCATCAAATAACCTTCTTTTAAAAATTCTGTAATTATGAGCAACCTGCAAACGCAGGATTTTTCTTAATTTTACATACATATTTAATTGTAACACACAAGTTATTTTAATTCAACCGAAAAAACAGGTTAATTTTTTATTTTTTGAAATAATGAATTATCGCACTGTTTTTCTTGCAAAAAACGAGCAAATATGCTAATATACTACTATGCTGAAATGTAATCGGGAGGACAGATTATGATTGCTATAATTGACTACGGCGCAGGAAATATTCAGAGCGTAAACAAGGCTTTGAAATATATCGGCTGTGACTGTGTTGTTACAAGAGATAAAGATATGATTTTAAAGGCAGACGGTGCCGTTTTGCCGGGCGTAGGCTCATTCGGAGATACAATGGACACCATGGAAAGCTACGGCATTAAAGACACCGTACTTGATTTTATAAAGACAAAAAAGCATTTCTTAGGTATTTGCCTTGGATTGCAGTTGCTTTTTCCCGAAAGCGAAGAAAGCCCTAATAAAAAAGGCTTATCTGTTTTTGACGGCAGCATAACAAAAATTCCTGCCGATACAGGCTTAAAGATACCGCATATAGGTTGGAACAGTCTTGATATTGTAAAAAAGGACGGCATTTTTAAAGGTATAGAAGACAATGCCTATGTATATTTTGTTCACTCATACTTTTTAACAGCAAAGAACCCTGAAATTGTTGCCGCAAGGACAAACTACGGAGTTCAAATTGATGCGGCAATCGAATGGGAAAATGTTTCCGCAACGCAATTTCACCCCGAAAAAAGCGGTGAAGTCGGATTAAAAATTCTTAAAAACTTTGCCGATATGGTAAACGGAAAGTAAGGAGAAAAGATATGTATGCAAAAAGAATTATCCCCTGCCTTGATGTAAAAAACGGCAGAGTTGTAAAAGGTATGAGCTTTGTTAATCTTGTAGATGCGGGCGACCCCGTGGAATGTGCAAAGCAATACGATAAAGAAGGCGCAGACGAGCTTGTATTTCTCGACATTACAGCTTCAAGCGATTCAAGAAATATTACAATTGATATGGTCGAAAAAGTAGCAAATTCAATTTTCATTCCGTTCACCGTAGGCGGCGGTATAAGAAGTGTTGACGATTTCAATTTACTTTTAAGAGCAGGCGCAGACAAAGTTTCCGTTAATTCCGCTGCCGTTCATCGACCTGAACTTATCAGCGAGGCGGCTTATAAATTCGGCAGTCAGTGCGTAGTTGCCGCCATTGACGCAAAGCGAAAAGAAAACGGTTGGGAAGTTTATGTGAACGGCGGAAGAATTCCTGTAGGCCTTGATGCGGTTGAATGGGCTGTAAAATGTGAACAGCTCGGCGCAGGCGAAATTCTGCTTACAAGTATGGACGAGGACGGACAGAAAAAAGGCTATGACATCGCACTTACAAGAGCAATCTCTGAAAAAGTTTCAATTCCCGTAATCGCCAGCGGCGGCGCAGGCGCTCTTGAGCATTTCTATGACGCATTCACAGAGGGCAAAGCAGACGCAGTGCTCGCAGCCTCTCTCTTCCATTTCGGCGAAATTCCGATTCCCACATTAAAAAAATATCTTAACGAAAAAAATATTCCTGTAAGACTTTAACATCAAAGAGCAAACAGCCATCAGACTAAAATAAGTTTGATGGCTGTAATTTTTATACCCGATAATCTATAATACAAAAGCCGCTCTGAGGCGGCAATTGTAATAATAATTTTTACTTTTTAATTATGCGCTGTAACTGTCACGGTTATTCTTATCCGATGCAAGTTCTCGCTTTCTTTCGTCAAGCTGACTTTGCATTTTTTCAAGAATTTGAGGATTTTCCGTATTTGCGATTATCTCGGCAAAAAGGTCGGGAATATTCTCTTCTTTAAAACCTTTTTGAGAAAAAATCCGCTTTACGGAATAAGCGTACTTTGACATTGTAGGCTGAAAAGTGCGGGCATAATTCTTTGTCATCTGTTTTACACCCACAACCTCAATCATTTGCTTGTTAAGCAATGAATTGATTAAAAGGTTAATGTAGCTTTTGCGCCATGTTCTGTTTACAGATTTGCTTACAATCTCAGAACTTGCCAGAGGCTCGCCCACCTCCCATAATAAATTCATAATCTCTTCTTCGCTTTTAGTCAGCATTGCCAATCATCCTTCCGTAATTTTCTTTATATACCGCAAAATTCTTTAAGCCAAAGCCTTGTGCTGTGGCAATTATCAATTAAACATACCCAATAAATGCGAAAAAACGAAAAATATACAATTTATGTTAAATTTTATATCTAATTTTTGATTATCCGCATAAACACTATACTTTCAAGTATTTTGCAGTATAGAAAATCATTCATTTTACCACGAATTTACCACGATTGAATGAGCCTTGATATGACCATTATAATAACACCCAAAAGACACCATTACACCTAAATGGTGTCTTTTTAAAAGCAGTCAATCCTAAGACTAACTGCTTTGTGTGTATGGATATGAAATTGTCAGTCGAGTAGACTAAGACCTCTCAATCTTAGCCCCTCACAGATCCGTACGTGCGGCTTTCCCGCATACGGCTCCTCATAGTAACATTCGCTTCAATATAAACAATAGTACGTTTTAGGTTTTGCTAACGGGTAATACTTGAGCATTTCCACAAATCCATTCCATGTGTATGCCCGTCTACAACCTCTCCGATTCATGGCTTTGAATAGAAACTGTTGTACTCTATGCAGGAATGTTGTTATCTTCCGAAAATTCCATGTAACACCATAATACCGATAGTGTCCAATTAGTTTTACGTTCAACTCTTTAATTATTTCTCGCATTGGTCGATTTCGATTATCGTAAATCCAGTTCTTGTATGCTCTAACCTTTTGCTCAAACTTCTTTCTTGAAGTCTGTACCTTTGGCACGAAACCTCCCTTTCGAGTTTTGCTACAGTAGAAGGTAAATCCCAGAAAATCAAATGTTTCAGGCTTACATTCTCCTCTTGCTCTACGATTCTGCTCTGCAAATCTCCCAAATTCAATCAGTCTGCTTTTACTACTTTCCAGCTCCAGTCCAAACTTTTCCATTCGTTCCTTTAACTCTTTATAGTATCTTTCAGCTTCTGACTTATATTGAAATCCTGCAACAAAATCATCCGCAAAGTTGACGAGAAAACACTCTCCCTGCATTTCCCTTTGCACCACCAGCTTAAACCACAGCGTCAGCACATGATGCATGTATATATTTGCAAGCATCGGACTCATTACTGAGCCTTGTGCCGAACCTTCCTCTGTTGGCTCGAATTTTCCTTGCTCCATTATTCCTGCTTTAAGGTATTTACGTATTAGCCACAATAAGTTCCTATCCTGTATATTCCATTCAAGGAACTTCATCATCCAATCATGGTCGATATGGTCAAAGAAACCTTTGATATCGGCATCTACGATATAGCTGATTTTTCCATAGCTTATCCGTTGGTATACTTCTTTTATTGCTTCGTGACACCCCCTATTCGGTCTGAATCCATACATGCAGTTTAGGAATCTCGGTTCATAAATAGCTCCCAGTATTTTCTTCACTGCCATTTGTACAATCTTATCTTCATAGGAAGCAATCCCTAATGGTCGTTTCTTTCCATTTCCTTTAGGTATATATACCCTCAGTGACGGAAGTGGCTTAAAGGATTTGTTTTTCAACCTCTGTACCAGTTCCTTGATATTTCTATCAAGGTTCTTCCCATACTCATCCTTAGTTACCTTGTCAATTCCGACTGCTTTGTTCCCATCTAATTCCTTATGGCATTGCTTTAGCATATCTTCATTTATCAAGTGGTACACTGATGTAAATATAGGATGTTTTGATGTTGCCGATATCTCAGCTATTCTTACTAATTTCGTTTCCATTATTTCCTCCGTCCCTGAGTACGGATAATGTGTCCTCAGTAAGACCTTTACTATGCAATCCCCTTCCCTCCATCGGCATTGCCCGATTTCT